>Ga0114956_1000364_pt1 | contig 32092 bp, 31 predicted proteins | sample MaitaG_FD_87304 | JGI IMG/M metagenome (GOLD analysis project Ga0114956, IMG submission 87304) | Marine algal microbial communities from Maine, USA - Maine_Asex2 metaG | ecosystem: Host-associated > Algae > Red algae > Unclassified | place: Maine, USA | collected 2015-01-05
ATACCTGGTGCTTTACATGGAACTGTTGAAGTTCGCCCGGTTATGGAACTTCCAGAAAACTAAGGCAAGGCTGTGAGCTACAACGACATAAACAACCACGTAGCAGAAGTAGCTACAAATGAATGGCGCAAAGTTGTAGCAATATTAGCAAACGAGTTAGCTGATTTAGAAATAGCTGAAGAAGCAACTCAAGAAGCTTTTAGCACAGCAATTACTCAATGGCCAACCTCGGGGATACCACAACGCCCCGGGGCCTGGCTACTAAGTGTTGCACGCCGAAAAGCAATCGACTATATAAAAAGAGAGATAAACGGCAGAAATAAAACTGAGCTACTAAGCCAGTTAGAACAAAGACAGTCGCCTGCGGCAGTCGCCATAGATATGTCATTGGTAAGAGACGAACAACTGCAACTTATTTTTTCGTGCTGTCATCCTTCGCTAAGTGTAGAAACTCAACTTGGTTTAACTATGCGCTGTGTCTTAGGAATTCCAACTCCTGATGTTGCAAAAGCATTTCTGATTTCTGAACAAGCTTTAGCTCAGAGGCTGGTTCGTGGTAAACGAAAAATTAAAGATTCAGTTATTCCATTAACAATGCCATCAGATGCAGAAATAATTGACCGGCTAACTGTAGTCCATAAAGCAATATACCTTTTATATAACAAAGGTTATTTAGAAACCGATACCAACACAGATTTTAGCAAAGAAGCTATCCGTTTAGCAAAGATAGTTGCCGAGCTTGTGGCCGACGATGCTGAAGGGTTAGGCCTGCTTGCGCTTCTATTTTATACAGAGAGCCGTAAAGATGCCAGGCAAATTGAAAACCAGTTGATTCTTTTAGAAGACCAAGATCGTAAGCTTTGGGATTGGGAAACGATAGACACGGCTAATAAAATACTGGATCAAGCTGTAGTGCTTGAAAAAACCGGGCCTTATCAAATTCAAGCAGCGATTAATGCACTACACGCAGTCGCCACATTTGAGGAAACTGATTGGCAGCAAATAGAGCTGCTGTATATTTCTTTATTAAAAATTTATAACACTCCAGTGATAAAACTAAACTACGCAATCGCAGTATCTTTTACGCAGTCGCCTAAAGAAGCTTTAAAAATTTTAGATAATATAGAAAGTGAACTAAAAAATTACCATTACTTCTACAGCACAAAAGGTGAACTCCTATTCAGAGACAAACAGTTCAAAAAAGCAAACGAGCAATTTGAACAAGCTCTCTCTTTAGCTACAAACAAGTTAGAAAAAGACTTTCTAAAAACTCAGATAGAGAAAACTGTTGAAGAGCTACAGCCTAATTAATTCGTTCTGACTAGCAGGCTTCTCACCCGCTAATTTAGACTGAATCCCATATTTATAGCTCATGATCTGCTATTATTATGAGCTATAAATGGAAGGTTTATAACTCATGGTTTGGAACTGGGAACAAAAAGACTGGCCTAACTTCACGTGGGATACCAATGAGATAAAGACATTTGAAGAGAAATATCTTTATTTATCAGGGAAACTAGTTGGTTCCATAAACCATCTAGATAAGGCAGACGAGTTGTCCTTCGCCACCGACCTGATGGCAAGCGAAGCTGTTAACACATCGCTAATTGAAGGCGAAATTCTAAACAGAAACAGCGTACAAGCTTCCATCAGGCGCAACTTCGGTCTCGAAACAGACTCTAGAAGAGTTGAACCAGCCGAAAGCGGCATCGCCGATATGATGACCGACTTATACACCGGCTATGACCAGAAGTTAACTCAAGATAAACTTTACCAATGGCATAGAATGCTCACGAACGGAAGAACCGACCTCCGCTCAGTCGGACAATACCGATCACACAACGAACCAATGCAAGTTGTATCAGGCCCAATAGGTAACTTCACTATTCATTTTGAAGCACCACCCTCTACCCAAGTTAGACAACAGATGAAAATTTTTTTATCCTGGTACAACAAAGTACGTAATCAATCTCCGCTCATTAACCCTCTCAGTCGATCAGCTATAACTCATCTTTATTTTGTATCGATTCACCCTTTCGAAGATGGCAACGGAAGACTCGCACGTGCTTTATCTGAAAAAACGTTGTCAGAAGACTTAGGCAAACCAACGCTAACCTCACTTGCATTCTCAATTGGGCAGAACCGAGACAGATACTACAAGGCACTCGAATTCAACAATAAAAAACTTGAAATAACAGACTGGATAATATATTTTGCAGAAACTCTGCTTAAAGCACAACAGCATACGATGGACTTGCTTGAATTCATAATAGAAAAAACTAAACTCTATGATCGAGTCAAAGACCAACTAAACAAAAGACAACAAAAAGTCATTGACAGAATATTCCAAGAAGGGCTAACAGGATTCAAAGGCGGACTCAGCGCAGAAAACTATATAAAAATTACAGGGGCATCCAGGGCCACAGCGACTAGAGATCTACAAGACCTGACAAGAATAGAAGCCCTATACAAAACCGGCGAACTTAAATCGACAAGATATCATCTGAATATAAAATTAAGCCAACCAACACAAGCCAATTACTAAGGTCGGGCGCAATTTTGAGGTAATTCTTGTAGAAGTAGTTGCCATTATTATTTTGAAAAAAGCCACTGATAAGCAACAGCTTGAAGGCATTTAAGTTTACATTCGGGTGTAGATCTTAAAAAGAACTAACACCTCACCAACTAATACCTATATACCACTGTAAGGTGGTGGGTCGTGGCTAGTTTCAATTTATCATTGTTCGCTAAAGACATTAAAATCCCAACTCGCAAAAACTCGGGACCAATAGATTTTAATGCTTCCAGAATCAAAACCGAAGTGCTTGCCGGGCTAACCGTTTCACTTGCATTAATCCCTGAAGCAGTTGCTTTCGCATTTGTGGCTGGCGTGAACCCGCTAGTAGGCCTCTATGCAGCATTTATTGTAGGGCTGATAACAGCAGTTATCGGTGGCCGCCCAGGAATGATATCTGGTGCAACCGGAGCCCTCGCAGTAGTAATGGTTGCCTTAGTAGCAGATCACGGCGTCGATTACCTGTTCGCAACCGTTGTCTTAATGGGAATACTGCAAATACTGGCCGGCGTATTCAAACTCGGAAAATTTATACGACTAGTCCCCCACCCTGTAATGTTAGGCTTCGTAAACGGACTCGCAATAGTAATTTTCTTAGCGCAGCTTTCACAATTCCAAACAGCTAAACCATCAGAAGATGCCGGCCACAGCCCCTTCGCAATATTGCAAGGAACCTGGATGACCGGCAACACCTTATTCTTAATGCTCGGACTTGTAGCTCTGACTATGTTCCTAATTTGGGCGACACCAAAAGTAACAAAATTAGTACCCGCTCCTCTAGCTGGGATTGGTATAGTCGCCGCAATTGTAATTGGATTTGGGATTGATGTACCACGAGTTGGAGACTTATCGTCAATCAAAGGTGGCCTGCCAGGCTTCGAGGTTCCACTAGTCCCTTTCAATATGGAAACGTTAAGAATAATTCTTCCATACTCACTTATCTTGGCAGCCATCGGTCTAATTGAAAGCCTACTAACACTCAACCTAATCGGCGAAATTAAAAACGAACGAGGCGGAGCATCCAAAGAATGTTACGCCCAAGGAATAGCTAACACTGTCACTGGGTTCTTCGGCGGCATGGGCGGCTGCGCCATGATTGGCCAATCAATAATTAACGTAAAATCTGGTGGACGAACAAGACTCTCCGGAATAGCTGCAGCACTATTCTTACTATCGTTTATACTATTTGGCTCATCGATAATAGAACAGATACCATTAGCCGCTCTTGTCGGCGTAATGTTTATGGTCGTCATCGGAACATTCGCTTGGCACTCAGTAACCATCATGGCACGCATCCCCAAGACAGATTCATTCGTAATAGTACTCGTAACTTTGGTCACTGTTTGGGAAGACCTAGCCGTAGCTGTTGTTGTTGGTGTAATCGTTACAGCGCTAGCTTATGCATGGAACAATGCCAGAAGAATCCACGCTCACACAGACTCCGAAGATGAAACCAAAGTTTACAGAATTCAAGGTCCACTATTTTTTGGATCAGCCAACGGGTTTGCTGAGCTGTTTGACATCAAAAAAGATCCACAAACAGTAATCGTCGATTTTGATAACAGCCGTGTAGTAGACCAATCGGCTTTACAGGCCATCGAAGGCTTGGCAGGAAAATATTCTGATGCTGGTAAAGACTTAAGATTACGGCATCTAACCCCAGATTGTCACATGTTACTTAACAAAGCTGGACAACTAATGATCGACTCAGACGATGACCCCAAATACGAGATAGCAGTGGACTACAGCGTAAAAACCGGGCGCTTCGGCAGCGGCCACTAACATAATATATCTATGTTTATATTCTTCAGTTTCTAGTGTTACGAGAATATAGCTGCGATACTAAATACTATGAAAAAAAATTTAGTTGTAATGAGATCTGGACCGAACAGAAAACTTAGTAATTTCGGCTGATCTCAACTCTCGCAGCAACGCATCTTTTGGGTTTGATCAGAACAAAATTGAAGCTTTAATAATCGAATTAAAGTAAGAAATATTTTTAGGCCGTTAGTAAAAATAACAGATTGAACAGTTCCTAAAGAGATGTCGGATTTATATAGGTCCGATTAGCGGCTTCTGTCAAAGCAGGATCAACCACAGCCTTGAAATCTACCACACCTGGTTGAGACCGAATCGCTATTTTGCTAAGTCTAATCGCTTGATGTTCATCAATAAAACGGTCTCTAGAAACTGAAGATACAGAAATATATTGTTCAAGCAATTTTCGCGCACGGTTATACACCTCAGCGGTTAGATAAGGATTGCAAAGAAAAGGTTTCGGTTTTTCATCTTCTTCTGGCAATGGATCGAATAAACCAACTCCACCCGAAGCTAAAGAGTCAGGTACTTTTGTCAGATCTTCTAAATCATATTCCATGGATGCTATGACAGCATCCATTAACCGCAAAAACTGATCTTTTGTGATCAACTCTGAATAAGTAGCAATTAGACTCTCAGCCATTGAGCCCCTCGACGCTGGATTAGAAATGGCTTCTATTCCTATAACGACGAAGTTTAATAGTTGAGTTATATTGTCTTCATCTAATTTCGTCCTAAACTCATTCAAAAAGGCAGCACACTCTTGGCCTCTCAAAACAGGATTGTTCTTTATATTGCAAACATAAATATTTAATTTAGTTAAAAACTTTTTCTGCCATTCATGTGAGCGTTTTGTGTACACAGGAATATGCCGAGAGAATCTATGATAATCAGCGATAACTTTTGCATCTATAGATTCGTGTTTTTTCTCGTCATACTCTGATTCACCGACTTCAGGAATAGTATCAAGAACATGTTTCAAAAAAAATCAGAATTAGAATAAAACAGCTTGTCTCTAAAACTTAAGCCTTTATATTTCCTGCTATTTTCAACAATCAACTTATAAACTTCTTGGGATACAACAATTTGAGACTCCAGATCAAGTTCTGAAATCAATTGGCTTATTTGTTGAATTGTTTCTTCAGTATCAATTTGAGCTGAGTATTTGTCTAAAAATGTAAATACAAAATGAATAGTATCTAACGAAACTGGGATTTTGAAATGTGAACCATGACTGTGAAACACAGTTAGCATTTTATATTCGAGCTGAGAACTATCGAGCAAGCGAATAACCTCATCTAGCCTATTACGAAGTAGTTCAAGATGTTTTGCTCTATCGAGCTTAGGCATTAGAGAATATGTAACCTGAATAAAAGGAGGCGCAGAAAGCATTTCATTTAACACTTGGCCGATTTCTAAATTCCGCAATTTTTTATACTACTTATAAATTAGCGGCGAAGGCCTAGTTCTTTAATTAATGTACGGTAGCGTTCAACGTCAATGTCTGACAAGTAGTCGAGCATACGACGACGCTTACCAACTAGCTTTAGAAGTCCACGACGGCTGTGGTGGTCTTTATCATGATCCTTTAAATGTGCAGTTAAATGATTAATACGATCAGACTGCAAAGCTATTTGCACTTCAACTGATCCAGTATCTTTGTCTGCTTTTTGAAATTTTTTGATAGTAATTTCTTTTGGGGGCAGATTTGCTGCTGGCTTGCTCATGATTTTCTCCTATAGAGTTGGCTCTTTGGTCCAGCCGCACAAAACAATCTGAAAGGTGCAGCCCTACTAGGCTAACTTAAAGCAAAGCTAGCTCCAACATCAATCTAAATTAGAGTGTTATTAATCACCCAGAATCGCTAGAGCAGCCTGCACATCTAATGCTAACTGAGTCTTAAGCTGCTCTAAACCAGCAAATCGCTTCTCCGAACGCAATAGCTCAATAAATTGAACACGAACAACTTCATCATATAAATCACCTTTGAAATCAATCAAATGAGCCTCTAGTAAACTTTCGGTGGCATCTTGATGGAAGGTTGGGCGTTTACCAATATTTATCGCACACTTATGTTTTTCACCATTGGCCCTAAAAAACCAGCCAGCATAGACAGCATCTGAAGGCAAAGCCATGGCATCATCAACAAAAACATTGGCGGTTGGAAAACCAATTTCACGGCCACGCTTATCACCATGGACAACTACCCCACTCACCTCATGAGAATGCCCAAGCATTTTATTAGCTTTCGAAATATCACCGCCAGCCAAAGCACGGCGAATCTCTGTAGAAGAAATAAACAATGTATCTTTCGACTGTTGCGTTAGAAGTTTTAGACCTTCAACCTCAAAACCAAAACGATCACCTAAAGAAGTTAACATATCTATATTGCCTTCACGTTTAGCACCAAAATGAAAATCAGCACCAACAATAACTTTTTTTACAGCAAGTGTTTTAACAAGAATTTTCTCTACAAAATCAAGAGCCGTGTAAGAAACAAATTCTTTATTAAAATCGAATACAACTGCCGCATCAAAACCAGCCTTAGCTAACAGATCCATCTTTTGATCAAAACCTGTTAGAAGTTTTGGAGCATTCTCAGGTCTCAAAATTAAAGCCGGATGAGGTTCAAAAGTAACAACAACACTAGGGACATCTCTAACAACAGCATCACCAATAACTTTACTAAAAATCATCTGGTGACCTAGATGGGCACCATCAAAAACACCAACCGTTGCAACAACCCCAGACTCGTTTAAAAACCCTTCTAAATCAGTACTTGTTGGATTACGAAATATTTCCACACAACCAAGCTATCTGGATACTCAAAATTTGTGACATGCTAGTTGTAGGCTCTCTGCTCAGGCTACGGAATTCTAGTCGTCGTCCCAGCTTGAGGAGGTCCTAAGACCAAAAGTTGATTTGATAAGCCATATGGGGAAGAAGGTTGAATTGATGTTTCAAGATGGTTTTCGGTGTATCCAGTTTTAGGATCAATTTTTGTTTCTTCAGACACGCCGATGTAATACAACTCAGCTTCTGTGTATTCAGTCACCATTAAACTTAATTTTGAATGTTTATCGACGATTAGATCTGATACTAAAACAATCGTATAATCAAGACCTTGAGTTGAAGTTCCCAATCCTGCAAAGTTCTCTGATTTAAATATTGCTTTTAAAGTACTCTCAGGTCTACCAGACAGATCAGGATATGGGATTACAAGACTCGACAAAGAAGAATTTTCAAAAAATAGCTCATCAATACCCGGATCAAGATCTTGTGAAGCAAGCTGCAACTTATGGCTGTTAGCTGGAGATGTGATTATAAACATTCGCCCTTTTGAAACAGCAATAGTAAAATCTTGGCTAGAACTACCAATCTCCAATAGCGGTAATTTTTCAGCCCAATAAGCTAATTCATACTCAGTTGACGTTTCCCGATCAAGCAAGACAGAAGATATAGAGTTATTAGTCCAAACTGCTTCTGTTAACTCTGGTTCCGCCATGCTATATGTTACAAGTAAATGAAGTTATTCCACACAGAGCTACAAAAAGGTATCAGATGAATGCTTTTTCTTTTATAAGTCTACTGATGTTGTTATGGCACCAGACACGCTTTAACTCTCTCGGATCAGAGGAATAGCACAGATAAATAAACATCTCGTAAATATTAAATATTTCTCTATCAAGTTTGTAAATTTTTTTTACTTCAGTCTCGATTATCGCAACCTGTTCATCATCGAAATGATTACCATAATCGATTTGAATAAGTGCTGGAACAATATCAAGCAGTTTATCACCTATGACAGTATTAGGACTAAAATCAATAACAGCACTAATACTTCCGCCATCGTCAACCATCAGATTACCTGGAAAAATATCACCATGAACTAGATTCTTCTGTGGGTTTTCAAGCCCGGTCAAGGCAACCCTCCAACCTTCAAAAATTTTGTCAAAGTTAGGAATTAACGTTCTCAATCGAGCAATAGTTGAATCATCTAAATTTTTCTCGGCCCGTTTATAAAGGTATTCACCCCAAGATTCGCTTTGAATAATATCATCACCAATTACCTCACCATAAATATCTTTTAATTCTGGTTTCAGATGCGCGATTTTGTCCAATATTTTTACATACTCATCAATATGTTTATCAGTAAATAGCTGATCACTTGTTTGTAATGCAAATCCCATTGTCTGGCCAAGATGTTTTTCAATCGAAAAAATATAATCGCCTTTGATACCAAACTCTTCAACTTCTGGAACACTGAAACCAACCGCAGAGCTATCCAGTGTTTTATAAAAATTAGATAAGGATTCTACATATTGAAAACTAATTTCTGGAGAATAAATCCTAAGAACATTTACCCTGTCAACAGCATAAACACGCGAATGTCTACCTGCCCCAAGCAGCTGATGTTCAGAAATACCAAACTGATCTAAGACTTGGTCCCCATACACGGGATGATCATAAACGCTAGCATAAGATTTCTTCAACATTATTTTTGATACTACTAGAGTTTAATTGCAAGTATCGCAATTAATGAGGCAACACTTTTAAAGGCTTAAAGTGCTTATCTTTAGTTTCATAAACAGCTAACAATGAACCAGCAACATCACAAATCGCAACCCTACCCGGGCCCGGGGCTTGGCCTAAACTCTGACCATTCATAACTTTGCGCTCCACCTCCCCATCAACCTGAATAATCGGCATATCAATCAGCAAATCTTTAACGGAGCGTAAGCTCTCCTCCGAAACATCTGCCAGCTGAACCGAACTTGTCAAATCGAAAGGTCCAACCCGTGTACGCCTCAAGTTTTGAATGTGAGCTCCACCACCTAACAGATGACCTAGATCTGCACCTAAAGTTCTTACATAAGTACCAGACGAACAATCGATAGAAGCAGAATACACTAAGGGATTATCGGTAGCTGAAACATCAAACTTTGAAACTGTAACCGGCCGAGATTTACGCTCAACTTCAATACCTTGTCTTGCTAGCTCATGAAGACGTTTACCATCTATCTTAATTGCAGAAACCATCGGAGGAATCTGTTCAATATCACCAGTCAATTTTTCGGCAGCTTGAGACGCTTCATCTAGTGTGAACGACATGTTGTGATTGGCAGTGACATCACCAGAACTATCCAGAGTAGAAGTCTCCACACCAAATACAATCTCGCACTCATACGATTTATCTACACCAACAACAAACTCAAGTAATTTAGTTCCAACTCCAACACCCAAAACTAGAACGCCAGTAGCATCCGGATCTAGTGTGCCAGCATGACCAACTTTTCTAGTCCCCAAAGCCTTACGAACTATGTTAATAACATCATGACTTGTATAACCAGCTGGTTTATCAATTACCAGACAACCAGCAACTCCAGAATCTGGACCACGTTTTCTACCCATAGGCTAATTAGTCTTCTAACTTCTTAAGTATCTCTTCAATCCGGGCGCCCTCTTTGATAGCGGGATCAAACTCAAAAGTAACCTCAGGAGTTTTACGGATATGAGATTGCCTATTAATTTCAGATTGGATCTGTTTACGATGCTCGGATAAGAACATTAATATATCATCATTATCATCAAGCGTAGAAACAAAAACTCTGGCACGATTTAAATCGCTATCAACCTCAACACCTGTGATAGTAAAAAAATCTAAATTATCATCATTAACACGTTCAAAATAGTCAGCAATGATCTGTTTCAATAAAGAATTCAAACGAGCAGTCCGAGGATAACTCTTATTAGCTTTTGGTCTAGAACGACTACTTTTTTTTCTACTGCCAGCCATAAATCACTCCACAAGATATATACGACAAATGATTAGTCGTCAAAAGATCTTTCGATCTCCTTAACCATATAAGTTTCGATAATATCGCCCTCTTTGAGGTCTTGGAAATCAGACAAGCCAATACCACACTCAAACCCAGCAGCGACCTCTTTAGCGTCTTCTTTGAAGCGCTTCAAAGACTCAATGTCGCCCTTCCAGATGATTACACCATCACGCAAGAAACGAACCTTAGAGCCACGAGTAATAACACCATTTGAAACCATAACACCGGCGATAGCACCAATCTTAGGAACACGGAAGATCTCACGAACTTCAGCGTCACCGGTAACAACTTCTTCAAATTCTGGGGCCAACATACCAAGCATCGCAGCTTGAATATCTTCAATCAATTTATAAATGATCTCATAATTTCTGATCTCAACAACTTCTTTAGCAGCAAGCTCACGAGCCTTACGATCAGGTCTTACATTGAAACCAAGAATAGTAGCATTTGATGCTGCAGCTAGCTGAACATCGTTTTCGGTAATACCGCCAACGCCACGTAACATAAACGACAATTTAACTTCGTCACGCTCAAGCTTTTTCAAACTATCGCAAACAGCTTCTAATGAACCATTAACATCTGCCTTAACAATAAGATTCAAAGTAGCGACTTCGCCAGCTTGAATTCTGTTAAAGATATCTTCTAGTTTTGCACCGCTAGAAGAAGCAGCAGCGTCACGACCCAGGCTGGCAACTCTTAGCCAATGACCGCGAGTATCTCCAACTTTAGAAGCGATTTTCTCGCTAGGAGCAATAATAAATCGGTCACCAGCTTGTGCTACTTCACTAAGACCAAGAACCTGCACCGGTGTAGCTGGATCAGCCGACTGAACAGCCTCACCACGGTCATTAACCAAAGCTCTAACACGACCCCAAGAAGCGCCAGTAACCATTGGATCACCAACATTTAAGACACCCTGCTGAACAATAACAGTAGCAACAGAACCACGACCAATGTCTAAGTGTGATTCAAGAACCACGCCACTCGCTACACCCTCATGGGTAGCTTTCAAATCTTCAACCTCAGCAACTAACAAAAGACTGTCCATCAGTGCATCAATGCCATCACCAGTCATAGCTGAAACTTCACACATAATAGTGTCGCCGCCCCAAGCCTCTGGGATTAGGTTACGTTCACCAAGCTGAGCAATAACACGTTGAGGATCGGAACCCTCACGGTCAATTTTGTTTATCGCAACAATAATTGGGACCTCAGCAGCTCTGGCATGATCCAAAGCTTCAAGAGTTTGAGGCATAACACCATCATCAGCGGCAACAACCAAAATAACAATATCGGTAGCACCTGCACCACGAGCACGCATAGCAGTAAAGGCCTCGTGTCCGGGAGTGTCTAAGAAAGTAATTTTTTTGCCATTATGATCAATTTGATATGCACCGATGTGCTGAGTTATACCACCAGCTTCACCGTCAACAACATTAGCAGAACGGATGCGGTCCAAGAGCTTAGTTTTACCATGATCAACGTGACCCATAACAGTGACGACAGGAGGCCTTGGCTCTGTAGAAAGACTTTCTAAATCTTGATCAACGTCAAACTCTAAGAGTTTAAGCATTTCCACTTCTTGTTCTTCACCCGGATTGACAAGACGAATTTCAGCACCAACATCAACAGCAAATAGCTCAATCATCTCATCACTTAAAGATTGAGTAGCAGTAACCATATCACCGTTAGTTAACAAGAAACGAACAACGTCAGCTGCACTTCTATTTAAGCGCTCAGCTAAATCTTGAGCAGTTGAAGATCGCTCAATAACAACAACTCCCTTAGGAACCGGAGCATCTTCAGCTGTGTATGTTGGAAGATCCATAGGCATAAGATCTTCATTAGATCTACGCTTACGACTCTTACGACGAGAACGACCACGGTTAGGTCCACCACGACTGTTGGGGCCACCGCGACCCTGAGGAGGACCGCCGCCTGGGCCACCAGGGCCTCTTGGTGGAAAACCTCCAGCTGCTGGACGGGGACTTCCAGCACCACCGCTAGGTCTAGGTGCAGAAGATCTATTATTCTGGAATTTGTTACCAGCACCTCTAAAATTAGACTTACCGTCAGTTTGGGGAGCCTTACGAGGTGGAGGAGGAGGAATTGGTTTAGAACTAATACCAGGAGGCTTCATCCCACCAGGAGGTTTTGGCCCCGGAGGCTTAGGAGGAGCTGCCTTTGCAGTAGGAGCAGGTTTAACCGCCGGCTTCTTCTTCTGAACAGGAGCTTTAGCCTTTTCAACTACTGGCTTAGTTGGTTTAACAGGCTTTATAGGTTTAATAGGCGCAGCTGGAACAGACTTTGTTTTCTGCTTGGCAATCTGAGTTTTTGAAACAGGTCTTGAAAACTGAGCCACCCGAGGAGGCGGAGTAGAAATTTTATCGGGGGTCGCTGTACTACGACCAGAAGAAGAAAAAACAGCCCCAGAATGTGGAGGCTTCGCCGGCTTAGGCACAACACGTTTTACAGATCCCGACTGTGCTTCTTTAACGGGAGGTTTAACAGACACTTTTTTAATAGATGCTTTTTTAACAGACGCCTTTTTAACAGGAGGCTTCTTGGACGAAACAGCTTTGGTAGAGGCAGCAGCCTTTTTACTAGAGCTTTCCGCCTTCTCTTCAGGTGGCGTTGGGTTAGCAATGCCAGAAGAAATAGCCTTACGACGAACTCGATCAGCTTGAGCATCTACCACCGAGGAAGAATGACTTTTTACACCAATACCGAGATCATTGCAAATTTCAATAACCTTTGCATTTGGGATACCCAGCTCTTTAGCTAGTTCATATACGCGTGCTTTTTTCGGCAATTTATTCCTAAAACCTCTACATAAGATGCCGAAATCCGGCTAAAAGACTGACCTGCTACCACCAAAGGGGGCCATGGACACTCTAAGCCCAAGCAACGAATCCGCAATTGGTACTAATACCAGCCGGAAGCATGCCAGGGCTAAAAACCATCGATTGGTTTCCACATAGTAAGGCTAACCAGAATATGGCTGAAATAGTTAAATACCCAAAAAAAAGTATCGTATTTAAATATTACTCTTCTTCATCACTGACATCGCCTAGATCAGCGTCTTCAGTGTCATCTGATTTAGCTTCTTCAGAAACAACTTCAGCGGTTTCAGGTTCTTCAACAACCGGTGACTCTTCAACAGCCTCAGCTTGCGCTTCTTCTGACTCTGCAGCATCGCTAGATTCTTCAGAGTTCTCAGGAGATACTCCAGCTTCAGACGCATCTTCTTCACTAGCTTCGGAACTTTCAGAATCAGCAGCACCTGTGAGTTTTTCCCACTCTGCCATAGTTATAGCTGGGCTACCATCAGCTGGTTGCCACATTTGATCACCAGATTCTTTATCAAAGATCCACTCGCCCTGAGCCCAATCATCACCAGCATACTTTTCTTGATCAGCCATCTGAGTTTCACTTCTAATATCTATTCGCCAACCAGTTAAACGGTGAGCCAACCTAGCATTCTGGCCCTCTTTACCAATAGCCAAAGACAATTGAAAATCTGGAACAATAACTTCAGCCGTGCCAGTTTCTTCATCCAAAATTACATTCGTAACCTTCGCTGGAGACAAAGCTTTAGCAACAAACTCCCTGGCGTCTTCGCTGAAAGGAATGATGTCAACTTTCTCACCATTGAGTTCATTTACGACCATACGAACCCTAGAGCCACGGGCCCCGACGCAAGCACCAACAGGATCAATATTTGAATCATTTGATGCAACAGAAATTTTTGTTCTATGACCAGGCTCGCGAGCACAAGCCTTCATCTCTACAAGACCATCTGCAATCTCAGGAACTTCAAGTTCAAATAAACGCTTTATTAAGCCAGGGTGTGTTCTAGATACAACAATTTGCGGACCTTTAGGAGTTCGACGAACTTCAACAATGTAAGCCTTAACTCTATTGCCATTCTCTGAGCGACTTGATGAAACCTGTTCTGACTGAGGCAATAAAGCCTCAACACGACCAAGGTCTAGAAGAGTGTAACGAGAGTCAGTTTGTTGAACAATCCCAGTTACTATGTCGCCCTCACGCCCGGCATATTCTTCGTACTTCTTTTCAAGCTCGTCTTCACGGATACCCTGAGTTAAGATCTGCTTTGTCATCTGCGCAGCGATACGTCCAAAAGTATCTGGAGTTACATCCATCTCTGGACCGTATGGCTCGCCATCTTCATCTAATTCTTGAGCAATAACGCTAATTTCAAAGGTAGAAGGGTCAATGGTTACCCAAGCATATTCATAAGAATCAGTCATACGTTTGTAAGCTGATTCTAAACCTTCAGCAACATAGCCGAAAAGTTTTTCGATTTCGATACCTCTATCATCAGCTAAAGCTTGGATTGCCTGTGTAATTTCATTTGACATTTTTGCCACCCCGTGGTCTTCATATTTTATTGTTTATTAACTTGTATAAATTTTCAGCACTCATTCTACACTAAACGAGCAGAATATACCTATGTTTAAAACGTGTTTTTTGGATCTAATCAAGATTTTTTAATGACTTAATTAGAAATATTTGACCCAAATCAACGCTTATACTCGCTCTACTCGAGGCCATTACATTACTGATCCCTCTTGTCTTGCCGAATTCCAGTTCGCTATCGATTAGGTCCCATTTCAAACCAGAAGAACTAAGCATAACCGAACCGGCTACAGGAATTAAAGATACAAGATCGCCAATGTTGCCATCCCACGAAAATTTGGAATCCACCAGTTGAATTGTTTGATCGATGCTCAAAATGCTAATATCGTGTTCAGAAAACCTGGGATCAGCAAGCAAAAATAGATTGGCTAACTCATGATCTAACCTAGCCCCTAAGGCCCCAACAATCCGAATCTCATTAGCCTCTGAAGAAACCAACTCTGATAGTGCCAACTCTAAATCTGTTTCATCTTTATCCTTCGGATATGCATGCATTTCAACATCACTACTTCTAAGCCAGTCGATCACAGTTTCAGAGGTTGAATCTAGATCACCAAAAAATCTGTTCGGGGAACATTCAAGAGCATAAAGAACTTCAGCACCACCATCAACCGCTACAACTTCAGTAGCTCCAGCGATTTGGGTTTCCAACCAAGAATCAGCTTTCAATTCTCCATTTGCGACAACTAATATATACGACATCAACCACCACTCTAATCAACTCTCGAGATTAGAAGCCTTTCTACAATCCTAATATTTTGCTGATTCCAGATTCTATATCTTGTATAAGGATTCCAGGGAGATGCCCAGATTTTGTTTTGAGGAGAACACGATCTATCAATTCCAATCCAATTGGAACAGCAACAGAATCTTTTGCTAGACCTGTTAAATGTGAATCTAAAAAAACATTCCCTGCGATATTTGCACGGTCTAAATTAGAAGTAAGAGGCACAACATGAGTCTGCCAGATGTCAATCGATAAAACTTCTTTGGCGGAAACTACGACACATGGCCTGCGTTTGTCTAGCTCTATCCAATATATTCCTCCACGGCTTACCATGGGGCATTTCTTTGCATGCGTTCAAGGGTAACTTTTGAATCTTCTTCACTAGGACGTTCGCTAAATTGAGCGTCTTGCAATAGCTGTTCACTGAAAGTGAGCTCAGAGTTAGCTAAAGCATGACGCCTCAGCTGGTCGGCAACCCATACCGAAAATGGAACCCCCAGAGAAGCAATTATAGGAATAACCTCTTCAGGTAAACTAATCGTTTTATTAGGCATGTACGTATTATACATACTTATTGTATGGACGTCAATATCTGATAGGGCTATTTTTTCTTTTTATCAGCTTTAAAAGCAGCTTTCCAATCAAAAACTGTTTTAGCCTTTGCAACATCTAAATAAGAAACCTGAACAGATTTTTCCATGGGAGTACCATTAAACTCTGTAGCCTCAATTGACAAAATATCGTCATCAAAAGAAACTAAACGGCCTTCGACTTTAGAAATATCCGAACCTGGACCTAACCGAACAGAAACATCTGAACCCACTGCCCTAGCAAAGTGTTCTTTTGTCTTCAAATTGCGCTCTAAACCAGGACTAGTTGCCGCAATAGTAAACTCAGTTTTAATCAATTCTTGTTGAGTGATAACCAATGAACAAGTTCTATTGACCTGAGCAACTTTGTCAGAACTAATGCCACCTTCAGCATCAACTACTAACATTAAATGGCCGCCACTAAAATCTACCTCGAGCAACTCAGCACCTAAAGTAGTTATTACGGGTCCAAGCGTTTCAAAAATTTGATCTTCTAACATTTACTGCCTAGCCTTCTTGATTAGCTCAACAACTTGCTCTGAACTATTAGCGTCTTCACCTTTATCATCTAAGTTTCTTTGACGGTCTTCTTCAGCCGCTTTGTGTGCTTCATCTTTAGTTGACTTAGCCCGATCCATTGCAGACTCAAAACCATTCTCTTTAATATAAACAGCCCACTCAACTAAAGTATCAACCATCTCATCTTCAGGAACAACTGCAACGTTGATACCTTTGACAAAAAGGTGACCTCGTTTGTTTCCGGCAGCTATGCCAAGATCTGCATCTTTAGCTTCACCAGGCCCATTTACGACACAGCCCATAACAGCAACCTGTAAAGGAATTTCTTGATCCTGAAAAGCAGCTTGAGCTTCCTCAGCTATTTTATAAACATCAATTTCGGCCCTTCCACACGAAGGACAAGCGATAAGGTCAACGTTCTTACGTTCACGCAAACCTAAAGACTCAAGCAAAGTACGACCCATCCGAGCCTCTTCAACCGGATCCGTAGTCAACGAATAACGAATAGTGTCACCAATACCCTCAGAAAGCAAAGTGGCAATACCAGCAGTAGATTTAACAATTCCGGCAGGTGGCGGACCAGCTTCAGTAACCCCAAGATGCAGCGGGTAATCAGTGACTTCAGCAAGCTGTCGATAAGCCTCAATCATCAAAGGCACATTAGAAGCCTTAACAGAAATTTTTATTAGATCAAAATCAACTTGCTGAAAGTACTCAATTTCTCGCAATGCAGATTCAACCATTGCCTCTGGAGTAACTTTATTATTGTACTTTTCATACAAAGCTGGATCTAAACTACCGCCATTAACGCCAATACGAATAGGCACGCCTCTATCTTTAGCTTCTCTTGCAACAGTTTTTATATGTTCCGGTTTACGAATGTTGCCCGGGTTCAGCCGCAAACAATGAACGCCAGCTTCCAAAGCCTCAAGCGCACGAAGGTACTGGTGATGGATGTCAGCAACAATTGGAACTGGGCTTCGAGGAACAATATGGGCAAGAGCTTCAGCAGCTTCAGGTTGATTACAAGTACAACGAACAATATCTGCACCAGCAGCAGCCAAAGAATAAATTTGCTGTAAAGTGCCTTCAACATCAGCAGTTTTAGTAATAGTCATTGACTGGACTGTGATTGGAGCGTCTCCGCCAACAGCAACATTTCCAACCATCAGCTTTTTAGTAGCTCTTCTAGGATATGAACTTTCTATCAGTTCCATAATTTACCCAAGCACAATTGGTCTAACAATATCCAATACTAATAGCGGAATTGTTAAACCAATCATTAAAAACACAACCACATAGGTTAATGGTACCAACTTATTTACATCTGCCTGGTGGACCTTGTTTTTACGAGATCTAAGCCGCTCATAGGTAGCGATTGCGGCATGCCCGCCATCGAGTGGTAAGAGAGGAAGTAAGTTAAAAATCCCAAGGAAAATGTTAAATGCTGTAAGCATTATCAAAACTTCTTCCCAACTACCGGCTTGACCGGCTATCTGAACAAAGCCAAGGATTGAGCTAGGACGATAAGCTTCCTCGTTTAAGCCAGTACAACCATTAGCTAGAGGGTCAACAGAAATTTCTTTAGGTGTGCCAATGTTAGAAACAGCCTTTGCATAACCACCAGGAATCCGATTAAGTCCAGCAAATGTTTGAACAACAAAAGTGCCAAATGCCTTGAAACCAGCAGTAGGACCAGACCGTTCACGGTACTTCGACGAAGTATTTTCTTGTGTGAGACACAACATGCCATCACCAGTATCTGAATTCTTACTTAAAATAGGAAAAGCAGTTTTTATATTTCCATCACGCTCATAAGTTATTTCAACTTTTTCGCCAGGTCGCTCAACTACATAATCGCGCATAACTTGGAACGAAGTAGCATCAACATCATCAACGCTCAAAATTTTATCGCCCTTGATTAGGCCAGCTTCTTTGGAAACTCCCCCAGTATCAAGAACAACCCAATCTTCACCCGAATTACGTTCAATGCCTACAACGCTCAACAACAAAGTCAGAATAATTAATGCTTGAATAAAATGCATTATTGATCCAGCAGTAATAACCAACATCCTTCTCGGATAACTCTTGTTTTTATACGCTCTAGTCTCATCTTCAGGGGCACATGGATCTAAATTATTCATACCCACTATTCTTACAAAAGCCCCAAGAGGTATCGAGCGGATACCGTACTCAGTTTCACCACGTTTAAAAGACCAAATTCTTGGGCCCATAAATATAAAAAACTGAGTAGCTTTCATACCAGTCCAACGAGCAGTCATAAAATGGCCTAGCTCGTGCAAAGTCATTGCAACAAAAATTCCAATGACAACAACAAAAGTCTGAACAGAAGTAAAAACCCAGAGAGCAACAAACAAAGCAAGAATAATGAATAAACCAAAACCATCTTTTTTAGGTTCATCAACTTCTTTAGGTTCAGTCATAACCCAAGGTGTTTTAGAATCAGAATTCTCTTCATCTATAGTCTCGGTTGATTCTGACATAACAATTTCCCTTATTTAAAGCTATCCAACAAACTCTTTGCAACTAATCTTGCTTTAGAATCTGCTTCTATAACCTCACCCAACACATCGGCATTCCCGCCATCAAATTTTAGTAATGTAGATTCAATAATTGAAGGAATCTGAATCCAGTCTATCTGACCATTCAAAAACGCATCAACAGCAACCTCATTAGCTGCATTTACCCATGCTGGTGCTGATTTTCCTACTTTTGCTGCTTCATAAGCAATCCCAAGACATCTAAAGGTATCTAAATCTGGTGGCTCAAAAGATAGTTGCTGAGGAACACTCCAATCGATAGCTCCAAAGCCCTCTATAGACCTTTTTGGAAACTCAAGAGCATAAACGATCGGCAGTCTCATGTCTGGGTTTGACAGATGAGCAATTGTAGATCCATCAGAATAAGTCACCATTGAATGAACAATAGATTGAGGATGCACAACAACCTCGATATCTTCTAGCTCTAAAGAGCTGCCCGAGGGCAAACCATAAAGCTCAAAAGCTTCAATAACTTCAAGGCCTTTATTCATCAGAGTTGAAGAATCAACAGTTATTTTAGGCCCCATAGACCAAGTTGGATGATTCAAAGCTTCTTCTAAAGTAACATTCTCTAAATTTGTGCGGCCACGAAACGGCCCACCCGAAGCTGTTAATAATATCTTAGAAACACCCTTAGAAACATTGGCAGAAACACTATCAGTTCTCAGACACTGGTGAATGGCAGCATGTTCACTATCTACCGGAATTAACTCAGCACCTTCAGTCTTTCTAGCCTTTTGAACAACTGGTCCAGCAGCAATTAAAGATTCTTTATTAGCCAGAGCTAACCTTTTACCTGCATTCAGCGAACCAAGTGTTACATCTAAACCAGCAAACCCAACAATCCCATTTACAGAAATATCAACTATGCCAGACAATTCAGATAAAGCATTTTCTGAAGTTACAAGCTCTGTGCCTTCAGACAAACTCTGAGAAAAACCTTTCGGGTCTGAGCACTTTTGCAGTACTACATATTTTGGTTTACAAACTTCTACTTGTTCTAATAGCAATTCAGAATTAGAACCAGCAGTTAAGACATCTACTGAATATTCAATAGAACTTGCAGTCAAAACATCAAGTGTTTGTGTTCCTATAGATCCTGTAGAACCAAAAACGCCAACAGAAGTTACACGAGTCTTACTATCAGAAACAACCATCTATGCAATAGAAATTAGGTCAAAGAGTGTTGCCAAATAATAAGCACCAGGCAAAGCAAACAAAAGACCATCAATACGATCTAATACCCCGCCATGGCCGGGAAGAATAAAGCCCATATCTTTAATGCCCAAATCTCTCTTAATTAAAGACTGAGCTAAATCTCCGATCGGAGCGAGAACACCAATTACTGCAGCAAAGGTTATAGCTGCTGTGAACTCGCCTTCAAAAACAAGATTATCGAACGACAAGACACCTGACATGACTGCTATTATGACACCAGCCAAAAGGGCGCCCACAAAACCAGTTAAAGTCCCCTCCCATGTTTTATTAGGGCTGGCTGAATGAAACGGGTTGGCTCCATAAGTCCGGCCTCCGAAATAGGCCAAAATATCTGAAACAGCTGTAATAATAACTGTTGCAATAAGTAGTTGACGCCCTAATGCATAATCTGATTTAAGCATCATGGCCGCAAACCCAGCAAGCCCACCAATCCACACCATCCCAAAAACAGTTAAACTTAGATTTAGCACAGGCCTTTCAGTATCAGCACCAATCAAATACCAAAGTGCACCAAAAACGATGATCAAACATGCAACCAAAGGATACGCAGCTTCACCTCTAAAAAAAGCTGCAGTTGGAATTGCAAGAGTACCAACATAACCGAGTAGTTTCGCCGGCCTTAATCCAGCTTTTCTCATTGACTGATATAGCTCTGCGACAGCAAGTAAAGATGCAATCCCAATTAATGCTAAAGCAGTATAAGCATTTACAAAAATTGCGGCTGCTGCAAGAATCAACAGACCGGCACCAACTAAAGAAGCTTGACCAAGATTTCTATCAGATTTAGGTTTTTCGTCGAGGAACCCGAATTCATCATTATCTTGTATATCAATTTGCGCTAAACCAGGCTCTGCGGATCTTTGGGTATCTAATGGCTTAATCCGCTGACCCTCAGCTAATGCATTCTGGGCCAGCATTTTCTGTCTAGCAAATTCTTGTCTCTCAGCAGCTTGTTTTTCGGCCAATGCACGAACTTGAGACTGCTGTTCAGCTTTATTTGCAGCTGCTCTTTTTGCTGCAATCTGACGGGCTCTTATGACTCTAGGATCATTTTCGCCTCTGCTTGGATTTACTCGATTTGAATTTGTTGAAGCAGAAACAGAATTTGATTTAGATTTTACTGGTTCTTGAGACGGAATTATTCGATCAGCAAATAAGTCGTCTTCAGGTGGAATACTTTTCTTGACTGCAGATAACTCGCCGGTATCATTCTTTTTTGGCTGCTTGAATTCATCTGGGACTTCAAAAACATCTGTAAGTTCTGAGCCTGTCCAGGTATCTTCTTCATCTGTTTGCCAAGAAGGGCCTGAGTCGTCTTCTTCGGCATCAAAGGCTTGTGGAATATACCCAGGAGGGGCGCTCCAATGTTCTAAACCAGCAGCTTGAGCATCAGCCTCATAGTTTTCTGTGAATTCATCTTCGGGTTCATCTGATCGCCCTCGTTTTCTTATCATAAGTTCCCCTTAGGACAATGATACAAGAGATTAAACCTCTAGAAGCTCATCCTCTTTAGTTGAGAGAGCTGCATCAATTTGGCTTTCAATCTTTTGAGTCATATTGTCTAACTCTTTTTCAGCCCGATTTAGATCGTCTGAACTTATCTGTCCGTCTTTTTCTGAGTTTTCAAGATCTTTTCTGGCATCTCTACGTATGTTTCGAACGGCAACTCTAGCTTCTTCAGCCATAGATTTAACAACTTTGACAAGTTCTTTTCTACGCTCTTCAGTTAGAGAAGGAAAATTTAATCTCAAAGCACGACCATCGTTGCTTGGAGCCAGTCCTAGATCTGAATTGATGATCCCTCGTTCGATAGATTCCATATTTGAAATATCATGCGGCACAACCATTAGTTGTCGAGATTCTGGGACAGAAACTGAAGCAAGCTCAACCAATTTCATCTGGACACCGTAGGCTTCGACAGATATTCGCTCAACAAACTCTGGAGCGGCTCGACCACTTCGAACAGACCCAAACTCGTTTTTAGAATGGGCAACAGCTTTTTCCATTCGTTCTTTTGCATCTTCAAAAATTAGATCTGTAAATTCGCTCATTGCACTATAGTACCGATTGATTCACCGTTTAGTAAACCAATTAGATTTCCTTCTCCCATTAGGTCAAAAACAACAACAGGCAAATTATTCTCTTTAGCATGAGTTATTGCTGTAGAATCCATAACTCTTAGGTCACGATTTATTACGTCTAAGTAGGTTAATTCATCAATTTTTTCTGCGTTTGGATCTTTTCTTGGATCTGCGGTGTAAATGCCGTCAATCCCACCATGGGTGCCTTTGAGTAAGACATCAGCCTGAATCTCAACTGCTCTTAACGCTGCTGTGTTATCAGATGTAAAGTATGGATCGCCGGTGCCTGCAGCAAAAATTACAATTCTACCTTTTTCTAAATGTCTGATAGCTCGTCTACGAATGTACTCTTCAGCTATCTGTGGCATCCGTATTGCAGATTGGACTCTTGTGTAAACACCTTTTTGTTCGAAGAAATCCTGCAACGCTAATGCATTCATTACAATCGCAAGCATCCCCATATAGTCAGATTGTGCTCTGTCAATACCGCCAGCAGCACCTGCTAGACCACGCCAGAAATTACCGCCACCAACAGTGATTGCTATTTCTACGTCAAACATTTCGGTAGCTTGAATAATGTCATCAGATATTTTATTTAAAGCTTTAGCATTAATGCCATGACCTTGATCACCAGCAAAAGCCTCACCGGATAGTTTCAATAAGATTCTATTCCATCTTGGCTTTTTTTTATCTGAAGTCATAAGTCCTTCTCTATAAAGTTTCTAGAAATTAACCAATTGTGGCAATAACCATTTTAGTAATTTTGCCTTTGCCAATTTTTTGAGTAACTGTCTCTTTTTCACCGAAAACACCTTGTTCAAGCAATACAGATTCAGCTAGCCAAGAATTAACACGGCCTTCAACAATTTTGTCCCAAGCTTGTTCTGGTTTACCCTCAGCTTTAGTAATTTCCAATAATGATTCACGTTCTTTTTCAATATCTTCTTCAGGAACTTCATCACGAGAAAGATATTTAGGCTTACCAAATGCACAATGCAAAGCTATTTCATGAAGAGTTTCTTTGTCTACATCTTGAGCTTCAAGAATAACACCAATGCGGCCTCCACCGTGAAGATAGGCGGCAACAAGACTAGAATCTGCTCCAACCTTACCTACAGTTCCAACTTCGAGGTTCTCTTTGATAACCAATTGGAGATCTTCTAACTCAGCTTTTTTCTGATTAACAGCTTCTACGCCAGATTCCAGCACTAGGTCTGCAAGACTTTGAGCGTATTTCACGAAATCTTCAGATTTAGCTGCAAAATCTGTTTCTGATTTTACCTGTACTAACGCTGCAGAGCTTTCTGTCTGAGCTATTGCGATAACCCCTTCAGAGTTTTCACGATCTGTTCTACCAGCGGCTTTTGCAAGGCCTTTTTCTCTTAGAGCTTGAACTGCAGCTTCAAAATCTCCATCAGTTGCGACTAATGCTTTTTTAGCATCCATCATGCCGGCACCAGTTGATTTGCGTAACTCTTGTACTTGTTTTGCTGTAATTTGGGACATTGTATATTCCTGTTCGACTTATTTTTTTGTTTCTTCTGGCTTAGCTTCTACTGATTTTTCAGCTTTAACAGCCTTTACAGCTTTAACTTTTTCAGTTTTTACTACTGATTCCGCTATTTTTGTTGCTCTTTGTTCTGCTGCGGCTTTAGCTTCAGCGTGAGCTGCTATTTGGCTAGCTTCAAAAGCCTTCTGTTCTTCTGCAGATCTTTCAGCAGACCCAACTTCAACAGGTGCACCTTTTTTCTTAGCGTTTATCAATTTGCCTTCAGCTACTGCTTCAGCGATAACACGAGTCATAAGGTCGGCGGAACGGATAGCGTCGTCGTTTCCAGGAATTGGGTATGTAATTAGGTTTGGATCACAGTTAGTGTCTACAACGGCAACAACCGGAATTCCTAGTTTTCTTGCTTCAGTAACTGCGATGTGTTCTACAAGGGTATCAACAACAAAAACGATGCTTGGCTGACGGCCCATCAATTTGATACCACCAATATTTCTTTGAAGCTTAGTTAATTCTCGGGTATACCTTAATGCTTCTTTTTTGGGCATATTTTCAAAATCACCTGAGTCTTGCATGCGCTCGTATTCGATCATCTTGCTAACTCGTTTTGAGATAGTGTTGTAATTGGTGATCATGCCACCTAGCCAACGCTGATCAACATAAGGCATACCAACTGATATAGCATGACGTTTGATTGATTCTTGAGCTTGCTTTTTTGTACCAACAAAAAGTACAGTGCCGCCTTCAGCGACTGTGTCACGGACAAATACGTACGCCTTTTCGATGCGACGCATAGTTTCTTCGAGATCTATTATGTATACACCGTTATGATCGCCGTGGATGAAACGTTTCATCTTTGGGTTCCAACGGCGAGTTTGGTGGCCGAAATGAACTCCGGCTTCTAACATTTGTTTCATGGTTACTACAGCAGCCATATTTCCTCCGGTTCAGATGCTCTAGCCGAGCTCATAAGAGACCGTGGATTAGACTAGAGTAAAAGTAAATCGTCCAGGATATCTGAACCGTTTTATCCTAGCGCAACCAAGTAATATGACCACCAAAATGGGTTATAAATCTAACTAATATGTGTTTCAGGAGAATTCAGAAATTTCGGCTGCCATTCGAGAACGAAGCTGAAGAACAGCTTTTGTATGAATTTGACAAACCCTACTCTCAGTAACTCCTAAGACATTACCAATATCAGATAGAGTCAAGCCTTCATAATAGTAAAGAGTTAGAACTACCTTTTCTCGCTCGCCCATTGAATTTATAGCTGATGCAAGCACTTGTCTTGTCTCTAAGGTTTCATATTTTTTGCCTGGACCTTCGCCTTTGTCAGCTAAAGTGTCGCCGTAAGTTAGGTTCTCGCTGCCATTGAAAGACAACATTTCGTCTAGTGCAACGATACCTAATGAAGAAATTTGAGTATAAAGATTATTAAGCTGCTTCATTGAAAGATCAAGTTCTTCTGCAATTTCAGTATCTGTTGGAGCTCTATGGAATTTAGTTTCCAACTTACTCATTGCTTTTTCAACTCGTTTTGCTTTTGACCTAATAGACCGAGGAATCCAGTCTATTGACCTTAGCTCATCTAAAATTGAACCTTTAATGCGAGAGATGGCATAAGTTTCAAACTTGTAGCCTCGCTCTAAATCAAATTTATTGATTGCATCGATTAAGCCGAACATACCGTAGCTCACAAGATCTGATTGATCTATGTTTTGAGGTAGACCAGCTGCGATTCTACTTGCCACATATTTTACTAGTGGCGAATAGAATACAATCAATTCATCTCGCTCAGACGTAGCGTTTGTTTCTTTAAACTTCGCCCAAGTATTATCTAATTCTGTTGTTGTTTTTGTTGCCACTGGTCCCGCCAAGGTTTGTGGGTGGATAGGATCATGAGCTAACATTTCATTCTTTTTTGAAATACTTCGCTCCCACATACCGTCGGAACTCTGCCAATCACTATGAGTCACTTTTAGTTTATTTTTTAACTTTTTTTGGGATGATTGGCGAAAACCCAATGAATTAAGGTATCTATCACGTACAGCTGTTGTCACAAAAATAAATACTAGATCATTTGGACTATCCGGAAATGGACCCTATGGCATATTGATTTTTGGCTAATTAGCAGACAACAACATTCGAACCGTCCCAGCTGACCAGTTTTTGATCAACTAAGTCCGAAATTTTTAGCATTAGACTCTGTAAATCAATTTGTAGTTGCTGTGCCAATAAATCAAAATGGCATGGCCCAGCTAAACAATTGTCAAGAATTATTTGAGAAATTGAATCTAACTGAATTGGGTCTGCACTTAGCTTCTTTATATTTGTATGATTAAATCCAAAAACTTCGGTACAGACATCTACAGCGTTTGTCACAGGTACTGCCCCATCTAGCAGCAATTGATTTGTACCAAAGTTGGATGGGCTAAGTATTGAGCCGGGTACTGCTAAGACTGTTTTGTTTCTAGCTATAGCTTCGTCTACCGTGATTAGTGAACCTCCTTTTTTATGTGATTCAACTACAACAAGGCCAACGGATAAAGCAGCAATCAGCCGATTTCTGGCTGGGAACCTCCACTTTTCTGGTTTAGAACCAAGCGGGTTTTCACTTAGGATTAGGCCATTCTCTAAAACCTGATTCCAAAGGCTGGTATTGCTTTTGGGGTAGATCTGATCTATCCCCGAGCCTACAACAGCTATAGGTCCCCCATTTACAGATAGAACACCTTTATGAGCTGCCCCATCAACACCTTGAGCTAAACCGCTTACAACAGATAGACCCATGTCTGATAGTTCTCGGCCAAATTGGTATGAAATTTTACGCCCGATGCTAGAGCATCTTCTAGTCCCAACTATGCCAATACGGTTTAGATTATTTAATAAATCTAAATTTCCTTTTGCAAACATTATCGCCGGCGGTTCTGGGTCATCTTCAAAAGGCCAGTACGAATCTTGTTTTGTTAGAAGGGTGATCGAATGGGTTTCCAACCTTTTTTGGATCTGAGCTAGATTAATTTTTCTAGATTGATTTGACCAGATAGACAACAAATCTAGATTTACACCTCTCGGCAAATTGCTTTTATCTAACTTATTTCTTTGTACCTGTTCTAATATTTTTAAGGGATCGTTATAAGTATCTAGTAACCAACGGATACGTGCAGGACCCATTGCTTTTAGTTCGGTTAATGCTGCTAATGCTAATTTAGTTTCTTGCATCATTCATCTCCAAAAACAGAAGTTAATGGTGAACGCAATTGCAAAGCTGCTGCGGCTATTTCTTTATCTATAAATTTTCGACCACCAAGTAAATCTGCGATAGTGCAAGCAACAGTACGTACCCTGGCAAAACCTCGACCCGATAACAATTGTTGTTCAATCGCATTCTTAAACAAAAGCTTTGCTTGATCATTTAGTGGAGCAAATTTCTCGATTTGAGATTGGTTTAGTTTTGAGTTACTGACAACACCACGCTCTAAAGACTTCTGTCTGACCTGACTAACTCTTTTTGCAACAGAGGCTGAGCTTTCACTTAGCTTTGTATCAAACAGTACTAACGGGTCTGGAGGTTGGAGCTCTACCCGAAGATCAAACCTATCCAAGATAGGGCCAGATAAACGACGGCAATATTTTTGGCGAGCACTTCGCGTGCAACGACATTTGCCTGCCGCTCCCCCATTTCCACAAGGACAAGGGTTCATAGCTCCAACGAATAGAAAATCTGCAGGATAAGTAACAGATCGAGCCGCACGACTTACTCGGATAACACCCTCTTCTAAAGGAGTCCGCAACGCATCAATCATACGAGCCGGATACTCGCCAAGCTCATCAAGAAACAGCACTCCGTTATGAGCACAACTAATTTCACCAGGTCGCATTGAACCAGTGCCACCACCTAGCATTCCTACCATAGAAGCCCCTTGATGTGGGGCCCGATAAGGTGGTCTCTTAATTAAGCCACCAGTCAAGACAGATAAACCTGCGGCTGAATGAATTTTGCTTACCGTTAATGATGCTTCGTTATTAAGCTCTGGCAATAAACCAGACAGCCGGCTAGCCAACATTGTTTTACCAGCACCAGGTGGGCCAACCATTAATAGATGATGGCCACCTGCAGCAGAAATTTCTAAAGCCCACCGAGCCAAAGTTTGTCCTGCTACGTGAGAAAGGTCTGGGCCTATCACTTCTTCTACGTATTCAGGTACATCAATGATTCCTGGGAGTTCACTTAGACCTACCAACCCACCAACAATTTCCAAAAGAGTTTCAGCGCCTCTGACCTCACCTTTAAAAGCCAAGGCAGCTTCAGATGCATCTTCTGCAGGCACGAACAATACATCAGAATTAATTGCACTTGCTAAACAAACTAATCCGGGAACCTTTTTTAACTTGCCATCCAAACCCAACTCGCCCACAGCGGCAACACCTTTAATCGATTCAATTGGAATTTGTCCTGACGCAGCTAGTAAAGCTAGAGCCAATGCAAGGTCAACACAAGCACCTTCTTTTCGTAAACTCGATGGCGCTAAATTTATTGTCACTCTTTTTTGCGGCCATTTAAAACCACTCGACAATAAAGCTGAACGAACCCTGTCACGGGCTTCTCTACAAGATGCATCTGGTAAACCAACAATATTGCAACCAGGCAGCCCATTTGAGACATGCACTTCTACCGAAACTAGATAACCATCAAAGCCATGAACAACAGCAGAACTAATAGACGCCAACATAAAATACTCCTAAGAAAATTTATTATGTTGGCCGAAGCCACGAGATAAATAAACATTAATCCATGGGTCTGACATTAAGAATAGAAGACGCAGGCAAACCTGTAAGGACTCCCCCCTTTAACTGTATTTTAAGTTTGATTGGCGTCTTCGAGCCAAGCCTAAATCAATTTCAACAGTTTTGACGACTTTATTTACTGATAGGTTTCGAAACGAGCACCGAGTTTTGTCATGCCATCAGCATCAGAAGTCAAAATAAATGTTCCTAGTTTTTCAGCAACAACAGCCAGATGGGCATCAACAACATCAGAAGTATTAGTATCAGCTAGACGACGACCCACAGCCACAGAGTTATCAAGCGAAAATACTTCAAAAGAACGAATCGCCCTCGCCAAATTCGCTTGACGTGCAGGCTGACGCCAAACCTGAGCAAGTACAGGATGTGTCGTGTAAAGGTCTTCGCCACGTTCAACCGACCTTTTAATAAGCGCCCAAAGGCGAGAATTTAAATTTTCTCCATCAACTATCAAAGGACCAGCGTCAATAATCACCGATCAACGCCTTGCCTATCTAAAACAGAATCAGCCCATTCAAGATGGTTACTATCTATAGGGCCTTCATCTGCCTCCCAGGAAGCAATTAAATCAAGCAATCCCTGATTACGTCGCCTTCGTTTAAGTTCAGCAAATAGAGACCTTTTTATTGCTAAGGTCTTGGTGCCATCCACTGCAACCAACTCTTCAAGAGCTCGCTCCATTTCATCATCAAAATTTATAGTTGTTTTCATAGCCATATACATATGTTATCATAACCATACTTATATGGCAAAAATGATTTATCTTATAATAAATAACAACTAACTAAGCATTAACTTCAAATAGCTACTTTGATAAATACTGCTAAAGTACTCCGTATGAGCTATGCATTATTTGGAAATTTTACGGTTGAGGCTAAAGATAAAGAAACACTCGCCTCAATTCTTCAGCAAGCGGCTGAGATACTGCAGACTAATGACGATTGCATGCAATATTTAGTTAGCGATTCTGGCAGCGAAACTGAAGTTTGGGTTTGGGAAGTTTGGACAGACAAACAAGCTCATGATGATTCGTTAAAGAACGAAGAACTCCTAGCCCTTATTATGGATGCTAAACCAATGATAACAGGCATGGCGCCACAGACAGAACTCACAATTTTAGGTGGCAAAGGCCTAACGTCTACAGATTGAATAGACTGAGGCAGACTTATCTGAAGCACGCCAGACTATGATGTTGACTAGTGGAAAAAGTGAACTCAAGTTTAAAAATAGATCAAACAAATCTGAGCCCTGACGAGCTTTTAGACAACTTTTTTCAATATGCCGAAGATAAAAATCTGTCACTCTACGACACCCAAGAAGAAGCCATCTTAGAACTTCTCGCCAGCAACAACGTTATCTTAAAAACCCCGACAGGATCAGGTAAATCGCTTGTCGCTCTCGCCGGCCATTATTTTAGCATCGGGCAAGGGGTGCGAAGTATTTATACTGCCCCGATTAAAGCTTTAGTTTCAGAAAAGTTTTTTAGTTTGTCAAAAGAACTTGGCTCAGAAAATGTTGGGATGGTAACCGGCGATGCAAGCATAAACCCAGATGCTCCAATAATTTGTTGCACAGCAGAAATACTCGCCAACCAAGTCCTGCGATCTGGACAAGCCACAGATTATGACTTAGTAATCATGGACGAATTCCATTATTACGCTGACCCACAAAGAGGTTGGGCGTGGCAAGTCCCATTGCTAGAAATGCGCAACACCCAATTTTTACTAATGTCGGCGACACTTGGAGACACTGACTTCTTCGAAAAAGAACTAACCAATTTAACTACTAAGCCAACAACTCTTGTAACGTCAGAAACTAGACCAGTCCCCTTACAGTTCGAATACAAGCGATCAACTTTACACAGCACCGTTACCGACCTTTTAGAAAAACAACAAACACCGATTTACTTAGTTCACTTCACACAAAGAGAAGCAACCGAGGCGGCCCAAAACTATCTGTCGCTAAACCCGCTGACCAAAGAAGAAAAACAGCAAATAAAAGATATTTTGAAAAACACTAAGTTTGATTCACCAATGGGCAAAGACATCAAACGTTACTTATCTGGCGGAGTTGGAGTACATCACGCAGGGCTACTACCCAAGTATAGATTGTTGGTAGAAAAGTTAGCCCAAACTGGGTCACTAAAAATTATATGCGGAACCGACACCCTAGGGGTTGGCGTAAACGTACCAATAAGGTCTGTAGTTTTTACTCAGCTCTGCAAATACGATGGCGTATCAAACAGAACATTATCTGTCCGTGAGTTTAAACAGATAGCTGGAAGAGCTGGACGTAAAGGTTTCGACGACAGCGGGTTTGTTTTAGTTCAAGACCCGCCACATGTAATAGAGAACCAAACGAACCAACAAAAAGTAGAATCCGGCAAAAAGAAAAAGTCGGTTAAAAAGAAACCACCCGAAAGAGGTTACACACACTGGAACGAGGACACGTTCAAAAAGTTAGTGTCTGGAAAACCTGAGACTATTAAATCCAACTTCGAGATAACCCACCAAATGGTATTAAGTGTTCTGGGTAGAGAAAATTCTGGTTGTGAAGACCTAAAATACATACTAAACGAAAACCATGAACCTCTAAAAAATAAACGCAAACATAAACGAAAAGCCATCAGAATATATAGATCGTTATTAGACGCACAGCTGATATCAAAGAATGTTGAAAGTTCAAAAGTTGAAGTTGCCATAGATTTAGACGACGACTTTGCTCTACATCAACCATTGTCGCTTTGGGCTTTACAAACAATAGAAAACTTAGATATAGAAACACCAGATTACGCTCTGGTAGTTTTAGCTATTGTTGAATCAATCTTAGAATCGCCAAACGTTATTCTGTCTGCCCAAAAGGAAATAGCCAAAAACGAGCTAATGGCACAAATGAAGGCTGAAGGGGTTGAATACGAACAACGCATAGAAAAATTGAACGAAGTTAAACACCCAATGCCGTTTAAAGAATTCCTTTGGGATTCGTTTGATATTTTTAGAGATAAACATCCTTGGGTAGGTTCAGAAAATGTTAAACCCAAAGCCGTTGTTAGAGAACTCTATGAATCATCAGTCAACTTTAACGACTTCATCTATCATCTGAAATTAAAAAGATCAGAAGGCTCAGTTCTAAGATATTTCTCTGATGCTTACAAAGCTTTGATACAAACCGTCCCCCAAGATTCCCGGGATGAAGAACTAGCAGATATGATCAGCTGGCTTAAGACCATGATCAGCCAAGTAGATTCAAGCCTGATATCAGAATGGGAAAACCTAGTAAATCCAACAGAAGAATCAACAGAACAAATTTCTTCACCAAAGATCGATCAGAACTTAATAACGTCAAATAAACGAGTCTTCACTGTGATGGTAAGAAACCAAATGTTTAATTGGCTTCAGCTTTTA
>Ga0114956_1000368_pt1 | contig 32032 bp, 34 predicted proteins | sample MaitaG_FD_87304 | JGI IMG/M metagenome (GOLD analysis project Ga0114956, IMG submission 87304) | Marine algal microbial communities from Maine, USA - Maine_Asex2 metaG | ecosystem: Host-associated > Algae > Red algae > Unclassified | place: Maine, USA | collected 2015-01-05
CCGGTAGGGCGAGGAACGAGCCCTGCTGGCAAGGCGACCAGACAAGAGAGGGCGCTATTCGCCGAGGAACGAGGCGAAAAAGGAACTTGTCGTAGTGAGCGCTTGCACCTACCCGCGCGGCCCCTAGGGCTTCGGAGCAGTATCAGGAGGCGCCTGCGAGTTTTGTATCGGCGTAGATTTCGATTCTTGCGATGTGTTGGGGGGAACGTCGCAACTTGGCTGCTGTTTCTTTTCTGTCTTTTCCTGCTTCTCGGGCTCGGAGAACGGTTCGTTCAAGTGGGCGTAGGACCGACGGGGCAGGTTTCGAGGTGGTGAGGGGAGGTGCGTCTTGAGGTGGCCTTGTGAGTGTGCTCCAGTAAAGGACGCGACTGATGTGGCCGGGACTTCTGCGAAGCCGCCAGGCGATCTCTGCGATTGGCATTCCGGCACCCTCAAGTTTGAGAACGGTTCGGGTGAGCGGGCTATGGATGTGGCCTGCGATTTGCTGTTGTGTCATGGATATGTCTCCGTCATGGTTACCTGTTAGGACCGAGTTCGGTGCGAGACCGTCGAGTCATGTTCGCTGGACGCCGCTATGCGAGATTGCGCCGCCCGTTCAACGTTCAGCCTTGACAGTGGTCGATAGTATCTGGGGAGTGCATGGGCAAACTAGTGCCCGATAGTGAACGCTGAGCGCTGATTTCGTAGGCGCAGTGGTGTGCGCCTTCGGCCTTGTGCATGATGCGTTCTACCGATGCGTCGGGAAGAATGTCGCGAAGAAAGTCCAGTTCCGCGGTGCATGCTTGTTGGTAGCGGTTGGCGACGGTCCACATCGCGCAGTTGTGAAGGTTGATCCGGTAGTGCGTCTTGTCGAGTGTGATGGAATCGGCGAGGTATCCCTGGGCGTCGAGTAGTTCGGTCAGGTAAGCGACCCGTTCTTCGATCGATTTGCCCGCAAGCTTCTGTTTCGCTTTTTCGACGAGGTCGCGGCGTCGGCGCTGGAACACTCGATTCACGAGCTTCGGGTCTTCTTCTTCGATGTATTCCAGAAGTTGCAGTGACAAGTCACTGTCGGCTGTGACGAAGAGTGGTTCGGCGAGGTCAGTTGCGCGGTATCGATCGGCGGGCCGCCCGTTGTGCCCGCGCTCCTGACGCGTCGAGACAAAGCCAGCAGACCGAAGTGCCCTGAGGTGTTGTCGAACGGCGCTCGGGGAGATCTCGAGTGGGGCGGCGAGTTCATCTGCGGTCGCTTCACCGAGTCTTTTTAATGCCGAGAGAACTCGGCGTTGAGTCGCCGACGGAGCGAAACTCAGATCGGACATTGTCTGATCGTAGCAGATGCTTTCAACGTTCTAGGGGTTATGTAACCTATAACTGTCTAAACCGTGGTATCATCTCGTGGTATCGACGGCGGGCTCAATCGGAGAACGCGGCGAGCAGGATAGGAATATTGATGAAGGTTTGGATCGACCAGGATCTGTGCACCGGAGACGGGCTCTGCGAAGAGATCGCTCCGGATGTCTTTTATGGCATGGATGATGGGCTCTTCTACGTGAAGGAAACTTCGGACAACTTCGGCACTGAGAAGCTCTTTGACGGCGTCTCTAATCCGGCCGGCGCTAAGGGTATGGCGCGTATTCCCGATGGCGGATTGGACCGAGTCATCGAGTCGGCCGAAGAATGCCCTGGCGAGTGCATCTACATCGAGATAGAGGGGTAGACCCAAGTCCAACGCGGCCCGATGACCTAAGGCTCTTTCCAACGCCGGGGAGGCAGCGCCGACTAATTGTGAGCTGGGGCATCCCTGAAGACGAACTTCGCATTTGCTGATCGATTACTTCGCTGATCGGTGTTGACCTGCCGTCGGACCTCATCGCCCTGACCCGTGCTTCGGGATCGATCTGGCAATGGCGTGGTCACTGCCTCGACCCAGCGCAACCACCAACCTGTCCACAACTTCTTGTTGCACGGCGCTTTACAGGTTCGTTCTGGACGGACGGCCGATAAAGCGAATGCCCGCGATTCCTAGAATTTGGTCTCGGCTTGGCTCCTCATCTGACTACGACGGCGTCGAACTGAGCCCGATCGTCACCATCGGTTCTTGGCCGTGGTATCGGTGGCACCCGATCGCTGATCAGCGTGAACGGCGATCCGGTCTTCGTTAGAGGGTTCCTCTGACCGATTGGGAGATGCAGTCGGAAAACGTCGGTTCGACGGCCAACCTGTTCAGCCTTCCCCTTGGTTGCCAGTACGGCGTTGGTTCACCATCATTTGGCGTCTGGCGTGAAGTCGTCGCGAATACCATGGCGACAAGCTGGATCGCATCAGGGTCCGCTCGATCATTCCCGACCATGTTCCACTGGCGAGTGATCCCCGTACCGGCTTTCGTTGGGCCGCTACCTGACGAGTTGGGCGACATTGATTCGCTCGTCGCTTACTGGCACGACTCTGCAGCGGTCCGCCACCGTGCGGACGCAATTGCCGAGTCGACGGCCACAGTCGCGATGTTCTTCGAGTACCTCCCGAAACTGCTCCCCAACAGATTGGCCGAGCAGAACGACGCCGGGCAGCTGACCGACTCGGTGATCGAGTCACACCTCCACGACCTTCTCGGCGCTGCAACTTTCATGAACACGCAACCAACATCCACCCCATCTGATCGATATTGACGTTCGTTCAGAAGTCGAACGTTTGCGTTACATCCCTTGTGGCACGAGCTGGGCCGACCTCAAACGGACCCAAGCATTGCTCTGCCCTGAGCGAGGTGGAATGTCTGAAGTCTTCCTTCGCGGCCATTGCGTTGTTGAGCGCAGCTATGGCAGCGTGTTCCGGCCCCTCCGGCGGTCAATCGCTTGAGTTCGACGAGTTGTCACCTGGCGTTCCGTTCAACTGCGACGATGCCATTGATGTCGTCGAGACGCTGCCCGATAACTATTCGGCATTTGCTGACGCGATGGCGTTGCCAACAGACGTGGAAACGATGCAGCGTGGTAGATCGAGTACGGACGGACGCAGGTTCTCAAAGATGGGACTCATCATTCGGCCTGGCACCACCTTTCAGATCCACGTCGCACCAACCTCTCAAGGCAACGCGCTCATACATTGGGGAAACGCGGGGATCAACGATCCGAGTGAATCCATCGCAGTTGAGAGTTGCGGCGGCGATCCCGAAACCTGGATCGCGTTTCCCGGAGGCGTCTGGACCCTTGAGCCAGCTTGCGTCACGCTTCTCGTGACGACCGAAGTAGAACGCGAACAACTCGAGCTTCCGATCTCCATGACGTGCCCATAGAGCCCCAACGCCACCTCTATGCTGGATGCTGCGCAGTTCCTCATCAGACCCCAAAGAACTGAGAGCGTTACTTTTCGGGGGAGGTCAGGCGGCGATGGTCAGTGGCGTGGTGGTGTGCCATCGTTTGAAGTCGTTGTCGAGTTGGTGGTCGAGGACTCGGGTTCTGACTTGGAGCAGCCGGTGGGTGCCGTGGGGCTGTGTCGCGTTTGAGTTCATGAGCGAGCTCGTGCGGTGCCTGGTGGCGGGTCAATCACAGGTGGTGGCGAGGCGTAGTTGACGCCCGCTGCCATAGTCATCGAGTGCTTGCCGGAGGAGCTGGAGGACGACGCCCATTAGCGCGGCGTAGATGATGGTGGCGAGACCGAAGTCGCCGCCAAGTGTGATGCCGAGACCAAGCACGATGACGTCCAGTGCGTAGCGAACGTGGATTCGTTTCAGGCCGCGTGTTTCTCCGGCGGCCATGAGTAGCTCGAAGGGGCCGCCGGTCGTTCCGGAGTAGAGCACGACATTTACTCCAGCAGCCATGATGACGATCGCCGCGAATACGAAAACGACCCGTCCGGCCAAAGTAGCCGGGGAGTTGAGGAGCCAGCTTGTGGCATCGACGGCAAGACCATTCGCGATGATGTATCCGATACCCCAGGGGCTCGGCCGGTTACCGAACAGAGCCGCGATCATGAAGAGTACTGCGGCGACGGCCCAGCCGGCCTGACCAAGGGAAATGCCAAGTTGGGTGCCGATTGCTGATGAGAGCACGTCATATGGTGCGAGACCAAGATCGGCTTGCACCAAGAAGGCAACGGCAGTGCCAATCAGTGTTGAGCCAACCAGCAAGGCGATCAATCGGACCGAAACCGAACGAACGCCTGTTTGCAGTCGGCTGCGGACAGCTGGTAGTGCGGAATGCCGGCTTGTGCCGAAGAGCCGCCGCAGTTCACGGCCACGTTGCGCTGAGATCAGACCGGTGAATGCTCGGGCGCGTTGTGGATGTCTGTCAATCAAGTCATCGCTCGCCGTGGTGAATCCGCGAACTTTTCATTCGGTGGGCTGGGTGGTGTCGCGGTCGATGAGCTTCATACTCTGTCCGACGCCTAGAACGACGCTATGTGGCGGGTTCGCCCAGACCAGGATTTTACCACGGCAATGGTGATCCGGTCACGGGTTCATTTTCGATTTGTCACAAGCCGTCTAAATGGGGCCAAGCATGTGATTTCTGGGCATTGGCGACATGTCGTCCCGCGCTCGCCTAGCTTTGGTCGTTTACTTCCGCCCACGAGAGCCAATGATGACGACAGCTCCAACTTCGCGCGGAGTCGACTCGCGGATCGAGCGGCTCGAAGCCCTCGTTGATGCACAGGCGCGCATTCTTGACCTGGTCGGTGAGAGTTCACCTCTGGAGCGTGTGCTCCAGGAGCTGTCGGCTTTGTTTCAGTTCCAGGTTCCGGGGTCGATCGCTTCGATCTTGCTCGCGAATCGTGACGGCACTGCGCTCGTCGTGGCGTCAGCGCCGAATCTTGACGCGGCATACAGCGCGTCAATCGATCCGCTTCCGATCGCTGAGGGTTCTGCGTCGTGCGGGACTGCCGCTTGGCGCAAGGAGTCGGTTGTTGTCGAAGACATCGCCTGCGATGCGAAGTGGGCCGCATTGCGCGATGTTGCCCGGGTGGCGGGCCTCCGGGCTTGTTGGTCGGTGCCGATCATTGGTTCGGAAGGCGCGGTGCTCGGCACGTTTGCTGCTTACTGGGGTGAGCCGACGGCACCAACCGACTACCACATGTGGATCCAGCGGCAATTCGCCCGCCTGACGCAGGTCGCGATCGAACGTAGTCAAACCATTCATCGCGTTACAGAGGTGTTGGCGTCGGAGCGGCAACGTATCGCGAGCGCCATTCACGACGATCCGATTCAGGTGATGACCGGGGCTGCGCTTCGACTTCAGCGTCTGGTTGCCACAGCGACACCCGAGCAGGCGCCGTTGCTGGCGGAGACCCAGGCAGCGGTGAACAGTGCCGTCGAACGTCTTCGTCACATGCTTTTCGAGCTTCATCCTCCGGATCTGGAGCACGAGGGTCTCATCAGTACGATTGAGGCGTATTTGGAGCAGTCACTCGATCCCGTCGATATCGGTTGGCGTGTCGACCAGGACCTGGATAGCGAGCCGCCGCTGCCGATTGGTTCACTCATCTACCGGTTGGCCCGTGAAGCGATCGCGAATGTGATCAAGCACGCCGGCGCAAGCGAAGTCACGATGACCATTGCTGATGATGACGAGGGTGTCGGCGTCAGGATTGTCGACGATGGTCACGGTTTCGATACCAGCCGGGCCGACCAGAACGAGCCTGGCCACATGGGTTTGACGAACTCGCGCTACCTTGCGCAGCGTGCGGCTGGGCGTTGGGTCATCTCGTGTCCTCCGACGGGGGGGACCGTGGTCGAATTCTGGCTCCCACGGCCTGTCGTGGCGACACCAAACTGACTAGGTTCCCAGCAGCGGTTCGCCTCGAATGGCGATGGCAAGTGAGTGGAGCGCGTCTGCGAGATGCTGCACGGACCCCTTGTCGAAGACGGCGTCGATTCCGTCTTCGAGGAGCCGGGCGTGGCTTTGCCGATTTGCTCGTGCGGTGAACACCGCAAGCACTGTTGTGGGCGATGCGGCCCGTAGGGCGTGGTCGACGCGATCTGCTTGCGAGCACGCCATGAGGTCGAACACGGCCACATTGGGTCGGTGGTCTTTGCACAACGTCGCGAGTTCGTCGCCGGTCGACGCTGTGCCGACGAGGTCTAGTTCCGGATGTTCGTCGATCATTGCTGCAATGGCTTCGCGCACATGTTCGTTTGCTTCGCCGACCACGACCGACAACTTCCGCGACATCTGCGTGTTCTGGTCAGTCATCGATGGAGATCAGTCGGGCTTGTAGGGCTTTGACGACGACCTCAAGCTTGCTATGGGCATCAAGTTTCTCCATGGCGTGGCGCAAATGGTTCTTGATGGTGTGAGGACTCAAATACAGCGATGCAGCGATCTCGTCCGGTGAAGCCCCGTTCGCGGTTGCCTGAACGACTTCGATCTCTCGGTCGGTCAGTTCGATATTGTCGACGGGATTGAATCGGCGAAGGTGAACCAACTGACGAAGTACATCGCTGGTGAAATACGAGTCGCCTTCGGCCGCGCTACATATTGCCTCGATGAGATCGTCCTGACTGGCGTTCTTTGACAAGAACCCGCAGCAGCCGGCATCGAGTGCCTGCGACAGGGCCCGCCGGTCGGTCGCCGAGGTCACCATGAGCACCGCTGGCGGCGGGTCGAGCTCGCGGATCGTTCGAGCTGCGTCGGATCCGTTGCCGTCTGGTAACCGGTAGTCCATGAGGACCACATCGGGGTGATACTCGCTTACGATTGCGATTCCCTCGGTTGCCGAATTGCCGCGTGCGACAACGGTCATTCGGGGGTCGTCTTCGATCAACGCCTGGAGTCCAGAGGAAACCATCTCGTGATCGTCAACGATGACCACGCTGATTTTGTCGTTCTTCGTCGCCTCGATCGTCATGGAATTCCTTGCTGCGTTCGGATGCCGTCGGTTGCTAGGTGTGGATTTTGCCCATGATCCCTGTTCGTCGGCGGCGTTACGAGACACAAACATGTCATTGGAATCGACGTGAGTAGCCGGGCGTTTTGATCGCCGGACGATGATCGCCGCGGTACCCGTCGCAATCGAGGCGAACACCAAGAGTCCGCCGCCGATCGAGGCGTCGCCCGGCGCTTCCGAAGAGACCGTGGACCACAAGCCGATGGTCATAAATATGACGGAGACGGCGGCGAGTACGAGCGCCATGGCGCGCATCGTGGGTGTCCGCGGCTTCCACACACTTATCAGCACCACGGCGCCACCAAGGACGAAAGGCAACGTAAATGCAGCGATGCCAGCGCCTCGAATGGCGTCTGATCCTTCGAGGCTGGTTTCCCCGACGATAATCGCGATCAGCGCATACGAAATGAACCCAGTAATCGGCGTCGAACACATCAGCGCCGATCCAACCTTTCGCAGCGACAGGGAGTTGCGAGTGGGGGTCGGGCCAGCTACTGGAGAAGGTTGCTGAAGCACTACTCCAGCGTAAAGTGGCGGATGGCCTTTCGCCTGACGTAGACACGTCATTCGATTCCGTCTCGGGTTTTTCGCCAGCGCCATGTAGTGAAGCGGGCCGACGGGCGGAAAAGACCTCACCAATGGTCAATCGTCGGCCACCGCAAGTGAAGTCGGGTGCTGCGTGTAGCGCCTCCCATGGCTGAACTGGGTGCGCAGATGGCGCCATAGGAGCTCTCGACGTCGGCGAGCAGCGCCGCCGGGGCTCGTCGCCTGAAACGAGCTTGTCGTGCGCATCTTCCATCAGTGAGCGGCGGGGCTGCGCCTCACTGGGAGCGTTTGCTGGGGACATCGGGCGCTGCGGTGTTGGTGTGAACAACCCGTTGAGGGAACGGGATCTCGATTCCGTGCTCGCGAAATGCCGCTGTTATCGACCGTGCTACCTCGTCGCGCACGGCCCAATGATCTGCGATTCTGGGCCTGTGCCAGAAATGGACTGATATCTCGATACTTGACTCACCGAATTTGGACACGAGTGCTTGCGGCGCAGGCGATTCATGCACTCCTGGGATTGAAGTGGCTGCTGCGACGGCAACGGCTGCGGCCAGGTCAAGGTCGGTGTGGTACGCAACTCCGACGTCAATAGTGGTGCGGCGGCGACCGTTCTGGGTGTGGTTCACAATCGCGTTCTTGAGGACCTCGGCGCTAGGCAACCGCACTGTTTCTCCTGCCGGGGTGAGCAGGACGACGGAGCGGGCGTCGACTTCGAGAACTCGTCCCTCATTGTCGACAGAGATGATTTCATCGCCAGCCTTGAACGGCCTTCGTAGCTGCAGCAGGATGCTGGCCACGAAGTTCGCCAAGAGGTCTTGCAGCGCGAGCGCAAGTGCGACGCCGACGAGACCGAGAGCACCGAGAACTGGGGCTACGGCGATGCCTAAGGTGTCGAGCGAGTAGACGAACCCGAACGAGACGACAACGTAGCCAAGCAGCCGGCCAATGAGATCACCGAGGAACGGATCCGCACCAGCTCGCGACGCGACCCGCTTGAGCACGACGCGCAGCAGGCGACCGATCAGCACTGCTCCAACCAGTATCGATCCGGCCACGACATAATCCCATGCGCTAAGACTCGAAGTGCGTATCACTTCCTCCAGGGAATCGAGGTCAGAGCTGGTTTGGAAAGACAGCATGTGACTCGAACCCTACGTTGCCAAGAGCCACAACAGCAGGCAGCGGAGCAGGCACTGTGAATCAGGCACTGTCGATCAGCACTGTGAATCAGGCACTGTCGATCAGTACACCCAGATTTGGGTTACTTCACCGTCGGTTATGGTCAGTTCGAGGGGAGGCGACACGCTCGTGAGCGTGGCTTGTTGCGCCCAGTCGGCGGTGTCAACACGGTCACCGTTGTTGCGAAGTACAACGGCATCGGGACGAACGGTCAGCGTCATCTCGCGAAGTTCGATCAATATTTCGTTGGTCTCTGTAACGATGACGTCATTGGCTATGACGGCGGCAATTCCCCCGGTCTCTGAGACTTGTTGCAGGGTTGGCGCCGTTGTTGTCGTTAGTGCTCGCGGCACCCAGCCGGTCGCAGTTCCAGCGCTGATTTCAGCCCACTGTCCGTCGCCGACCTGAGCAGTTTGTCCGGTCGCAGTCACATTGGTTGTCGACTCACCGACGCTGCCAACGGACGGTTGGTCGTATCCGGGTTCTGAACGAAGAAGAAGGCGAGCGTTGTCGCCGGGTAGTGACACGATACCAACCCGCGTCTCGCCGCCTGCTTCGATGTACACCGTTTCGACGCGAGCTGTGATGGGCGAGAGGAAGGTCGAGGAGACCCATCCGACCCCAGCGTTGAAGCTGACTTCTTTCCATTCGGTATCACCAATGAGTGCTCGTCGACCCGTTGATTGCACTGCGGTGGCGTTGTTTGCGAGCGAGCCGATCCGGCTCGATGCGACGCCCGGGTTGGCTCGCACCGACAGTGACGAACCTCGGTCGATGCCGATTACTTCGAAAAGCTGTGGATCGATTGTTGCCAACTCCTGCACGGCTTGCGGGGTCGGCACGACGGTTGGTTCAACGTCAGCGTCGGTCGGTTCAGGTCCGGGCGAGCTTGTGACATATGCCCCGAAGACCCAACCAGTGCGCTCGTTGAAGGTGATTTCGCGCCACTCATTGCCGTTGACGGTGCTAACCCGGCCGGTTGTCTGAACGTTCGTCGCTGACACCGCCAGCGTGCCGAGTAGAGGATTGGTGGCACCTGGTCGTTCACGAACGTTGAGCGCTGTGCCTGGCTCCAGACCGGTGACATCGACAAAGCCCGCTGCTGTTCCTGCAAGTTCTACGACGACGGGTGCCGCTGTCGCAATGGCGGCCGCAGTCGCGGCGACCGGTGTCGCAGGAGTCGCAGTTGGTGCGCTAGGTGTTGCCGGTTGAGGCGTCACCGAAACGATAGGCGTGCCAGTGGCGGGCGCCGTGAGTGTCAATGACCCATTAGCGACCTCCGGTGTGCTTGGCACGTCGACCGATGCGACCGGCGATGGTGTCGCAGCGATGGTCAAAATCTCGGTCGGTGTCTCGGACGAGCGGGTGAATACGAAGACGAGGAGCGGGGCGAGCACGGCCACGAAGCTGACGATGGCGAGTGCTGCCAGAAGGATCTGTCGATCGTCGCGACCGCTGTCGGTGTGATTTGGCTGATAGTCGCTCATGGCGCTTCTACTTTCATGTCGGTTGATCGGCTGGCTCTTGAGTCCGTCTGGCAGCAAAGTGGCTGGCGCCATGTTGGGTCCGCAATTGGTCTGGCGTCGGGGTTCCCGGGAAAGACCGCGATTCTGTCCGCTCCAGTCTTGTGAGGGGCGGTGGCCTTGTCATGGCCCATGTCAGCCTTCGCGGTGACACGTCCACGTCATTCGCCCGTCGGCCGGGCGATATCGTTGAAATCGCTGGGTGGTGATGTTCGAGTCCCGGAAACGTCGCGCCCGGAGGAACGTCATTAGGCCTCAGCCCCAACCTCGACAGGTCGAATGATCACAAGCGTTCGTAGCAGCACCATCTCGGTCTGGGCCGGTTGACCGCCGCGTATGCGGATTGATTCCAGGGACGCGAGTACGTCGCGGATCTCGGACATTGTCGCGGCCGGGTCAGTGGATCGAATTGGTAGCCGGTCGATCGATCCGAACTGCTCGATCGGCCCAGCCTTGCGCCACGCCGCCGACGTATCGAACGGAATCGCGTGCTCGGTCCAACGGAGCCAATCCGGATCCGACATCTTCGGAGCCTCCTGGGTCATCAGGTAGAGATTCATGAGCGGTGACATGAGCACGATCGACGCCGGCTTAGGGGCAGCTGCAGTCTTTGCTCCCATGGCTTCTGCATCTAGGTCGCCGCTTGAGACGTGGGCCAGACTCAGGATCATGCACGTCGCCGTTCGAAATCGGATTGCAGATGCAAATGACGACGCGACCTCGAAGAACCAAAAACCATCAGCTGTAGTGTTTGAGCCATCGACAAGTGCGGTGACAACCCCGTCGCTGTTGATGCTCGTCGCATCACCGCGGACCGTCACAACGCCCAGGTTCGCGGTCATCGCCTCGAGGTTGCGTCCAAGTCGCGACCAACCCTCGTCGTCTCGTTGTTCGAGTGCGGTCTTTGTCATCGTTCTGCTCCTGGTCGTTGCTCCCAATGCTCTGGACGTCTCAGCTAATAGCGCCAGCTCGCCGCGAGCATGACGCATCGGAGCTTGTGTGGTGACACATTCGTGTCAGTGACGACGGCTTCGTTGATGGCAATGACATGAATGGGTCATTGGAAGGAGTGGGTTGTGTCATGAATGACGGTGTCGGCGCGGTGCACTGTCGTAGCCATGAAGCTGCGTATTGGTCAAAGCGTGTACTCCACCGATGGGGTGTTTGGCGAAGTTGCAGACATCGTGGTCGATCCAACCGGCCACATGGTCACCCACCTGGTGATCGAGCCCTACAGCTCTCACCAGCAGGCCCGTTTGGTGCCGATGTGGCTTGTGAGTGTTTCCGATGGCGCCGTCAAGATTGGACTCGCTGAGTCCTATGTGCGGCAGTTGCAACGAGTTGGCTTCGATGACTTTGTGCCGGTTCGCGGCCCGATCGAACTAGATGGGTCTTGGGACGTCGACGAAACCGATTTAGTTGCGTCACCGTACTGGGACGTTGGCGGCCTCATCGATGCGAACGGCGAGCCGTTTGAGAGCTACGCTCCGGTCCCGAAACAAGAGTGTGAGGTGCGGCGGCGCAGCGACGTTACGACATTGGACCTGCGCGTTGTAGGTCGGGTAGAGGGATTCCTTACTACGGGAGATCAATTGGTCGCGCTGGTGGTGCAAGGGAGCAGACTCCGTCGCCAGCAGTACAAAGTCGTTCCGATGGATCGCGTTGCATCGGTGTTCAACGACGAGGTCGTGCTGAGTATTGATCAAGGCGAGTACGAGGCTTTGGCACCGGCACCTCAGCTTGCCGCGCTGGGCTCGCCGCAGCCATCGGAGCACGATGGTCGCCCGAAGCGGACCGCCGAAGTCTTGATGGGCAGCGCGAGCCGGCTCGCCTCCCGGACCCGACATCGCCACCGTCGTATCGAAGCCGAGAAACAGCTCGACGCTGGCACCGAGTCGTGATGGGCAGCGGCTGGACCGCATAACATCGCCGTTGGTCGAGTGATCGAGTCGTCGTTGCCCGGCGACATCGAGGAGTTTCCATGATTGCTGTGTTGTCCTTGCTGCTTGTGGCTGCGCTCGCTATCACTGCGGCGCGTGTGGCCACGATCGCTCTGGTCGGGACCGGAATGGCGACCGAAGTTGCAAGCTTTCAGGCGCGGTCGGCGCTGATGGGCGTCGGCTACACGACGACCGAGGCTGAAGATGTCATCAACCATCCAGTGCGGCGAAGGATCATTCTGTGGCTGATGGCGTTCGGCAATGCTGGCGGTTCGAGAACAGGAAGAGTCGTTGGTGGACGTTAATGATGAGCCCTGAGGTACTTCTCATTCAGGGGGTCACCTCAGACGCTGGGCCCCTGGAAACGCTCGTCGGCCAAGGCTTGTTCGTTGCCGGGATCTGTCTTGGCGCGTTCGCGCTGACGCGACTGCTTCGACTCTTGATACGACGTTTACTCGAACGATTCGCGCAGCGGAGTCGCCAAGGTGCCAGCGACGCGTGGCTGGCGCGCAGCCCACGCATGGGTGGCGAAACGGACACGCTTGCGCTGCTGCGTCGAGATCAGCGGGTGCGAGCCACCGCGACGATGCTGAGCCGGATCGTGAATGTCGGCGTTTGGTTGCTCGCTCTGTTCATCATGTTGGCAGGGCTTGAAGTTGACGTTGTTTGGGCAGTGAGTTCAGCTGGGTTTCTCGGCGCGGCAATCGCGATCGGTGGTCAGCACTCGGTTCATGACTATGTGAACGGCTTGCACATCCTTCTGGAGGACCGTTTCGGTGAGGGCGACACGATCTCGGTGGGTTCAGCAGAGGAAGAGCGGGTTGGGGTAGTGGAGCGGCTCGGTACGTTCAGCACCAGATTGAAGGGCGACCATGCCACTTGGCATATCGCCAACCGCCATATGGCCGAGGTCCTCAATCTCAGCCAGCACTCGACCAGGATTGATGTCGGCATCACGGTTGCCGGCGAACCGAACTCGGTGGCGGTCCGTCGGGCTCTCGTGCAAGCGCTGGGCGATGTTGCCAAGGACGGGCGTGAAAACGTCACAGTTGTGGTGGACAGGGTCGAAGCCCGCAAGGATCGTTTCGACCCGTCGCAGAACTTCTACCGGATCAAGGGCCGCACCAGCGCGGCCGTTACTACAACGCAACATGAGGAATTGGCGAAAGATCTCGCGAGACGACTTCAAGAATGACTGCGACGCCTGACTCCCGATTGGCAACAGACGCCCAACAAATGAACAGTCCTGCCGTTGAGCCGGTCGGTGAACGAGCGCTGCAAGCCGCGACGTGGCGCTGGACCGATATAACTCGCAACGAGGCTATGACGGTCCCTGATCTCCCGGTTCTAGGTGGCCTCGACCAACTCGCGGTCCGCGATGCGTTCACCGACCACGATCTTCCAAAGCTTGACGACTTCGGAGATCACCTGTTGCTGGTAATCCACGGCTTGCGAGATGACGATATTGCGACTTATGAGGTCGATGTTTTCGTCAGCGATTGCGAGCTCGTAACGATCCATCGCGATGGATCGCCTGGCGTCGACGCAGTCTGGGCCGAAATCGAACGTTCCTCGGCACTTGCTCCTGAGACGACGGGCGAACTCGCCGCCGTGCTCGCTGATGTGCTCACGCGACGGCTACTGGCAGTTGTTGATGCATTCGATCTACGCGCCGACGAACTCGTCGTCCGGGCGCTAGAGGCGGACCCCGACGTGCTGGGCGAGATCACTGCCATCCGTTCTGATATCGCACGGACTCGCCGCGTGATCCAACCGCAACGAGAGACCCTCGACCGTCTCCGCAAACATCGATCGGTCATCTTGAGCGAAGCGGCGACTCGGAGATTCGCCGACGTCTTTGACGTTGCCATCCGCACAATCCAGGGCCTCGATAGTGCGCGAACAGCACTGAGCGAAACGCTCGACGCGTACCGCGGCGCTGAAGCTCGCCGCGCGACCGACGTCAACCGGGTCTTGACGATCTATGCCGCCATCATGTTGCCACTATCACTCGTCGCCGGCTTCTTTGGGATGAACCATCCGAACCTGCCGGGGATCAACTCGGATCGAGGATGGCTCATGGTCGCCGCAGCCATGATCTTGATCACCACGGCATCGCTTGCAGTTTTCGTTTCACTCGGCTGGATTCGACGGCCTGCGAAACGCAGTCCCAGAGCGACTGTGGAACGAGGGCTCATCGAAGCGGCGCGAGCTCCAATCGAAGCTGGCCTCGCGCTCACCGCCGATCCACAGCCCCCCCAACCCAAGCTTGATACGCCCAAACGCGAATGAACCTCTGCAGTCCGGGTGAGATGCGAACGCGATGGCGTCGTCTCCTGGCGCACACGAAGTCTGATTCTCCAACCGTTAGGAACCCCTTTATGAAGCTCGCTGTACTTTCCCGTGCTCCTGATGCTTACAGCACCAGGAGGCTCGTTGCCGCGGCGCAGGAACGCGACCATGACGTTCGCGTGATGAACACGCTTCGATTCGCAGTCGATCTGGCCCATCCCTTGCCGGAGCTTCAATATCGAGGGAAACCAATTGGAGACTTCGACGCAGTCATTCCGCGGATCGGCGCGTCTATCACGTTCTTTGGGGTTTCGGTCGTGCGCCAGTTCGAGCAGATGGGGATCTACACGCCGAGTTCAGCTGAAGGAATTGCGAATTCTCGGGACAAGCTTCGAGCGTTCCAGATCCTGTCGGCCCATGACGTCGCCATGCCAGCGACGATGTATGTGCGGGACCGTGCTGATGTATTGCCGGCGATTGAAGCGGTTGGCGGGGCCCCTGTGGTCATCAAGCTTCTTGAGGGCACGCAAGGCATCGGTGTCATCTTGGCGCCAGACAAGAAGGTTGCCGAGGCGGTGATCGAGACATTGCAGAGCGCCCGTCAGAACGTGTTGATTCAGAAGTTCATCGCTGAAAGCCGCGGCAAGGACATTCGGGCGTTCGTTGTAGGCGATCGTGTTGTTGGAGCTATGCGCCGGTCTGCGGTTGGTGATGAGTTTCGCTCCAACGTGCACCGCGGTGGCAGCACCGAGGTCGTCGAGCTGAGCGAGGACTATGAGAAGGTTGCGGTGCGGGCGGCCCAGATAATGGGGCTGCGTGTTGCTGGTGTCGACATGCTCGAGAGTGACGAGGGTCCACTCGTCATGGAAGTCAACAGTTCCCCCGGTCTTGAGGGGATCGAGGGTGCAACCGGTCTCGATATTGCAGGGTCCATTATCGACTACGTCGCGAACCATGTCGCTTTCCCTGGCCTTGATGTCCGACAGCGCCTCTCGGTGAGCGAAGGCTATGGAGCGGCCGAAGTTACCGTTGCAGTCGACGGTCCATTGGCGAATACCACGATCGACGATTCCGGTCTACGCGATGCCGACATCATTGTGCTCACCCTCACCCGAGACGGCGTCGTCATCCCAAACCCGCGAGGTACCCGCACTCTCGAACCCGAAGACGCGCTGTTGTGTTTTGGCAAGCTCGATTCGTTACGCGACCTCGTCGCTCTGCGTCGCCGTCGTCGTATCCGTCCCAAGATCCAATCGCTGCCGCCAGAGCCCTTGCCGCCGATCCCAGAAACTTCGAGGTCAACATGAGTCCATCGTCGCCGAAAACAACCCGAACGAAGCCCGCTGCCCGGGCGAAGCCGATCTCGGAGACCCCATCGACTCAAAAGAAACGAACCTCGAAACCCGCACCGCGCAAGAAGCCGACTCGTCGACCCACGTTTCAGATCGGCGATCAGGTCGTGGCCGCGGGAAAGCGTGCTCGTATCGAGCTGCCGATCGGGAACCTGATGTCGGGCACGCCGGTCGCGTTGCCACTTGTCGTGTCACACGGGCGAACCGACGGCCCAACCGTGTGGCTCACCGCTGCCGTTCACGGTGACGAAATCGCCGGCGTGGAGATCATTCGCCGGGTGCATGAGAGCCTTGACCCTGCAATCATGGCTGGCACCGTCATCGCGATTCCCGTCGTCAACGTGCACGGCTTCAACAACGGCGATCGCTATCTGCCGGATCGACGCGACCTCAATCGATCGTTCCCCGGCACCCGTCGCGGATCACTTGCTTCGCGTATCGCTTACCTCATCATGAGTGAAGTCGTCGCTCGCAGTGACGTCGGTATCGACTTGCATACCGGGTCAGCACATCGAACCAACCTGCCCCAGATTCGCGCCAATCTCGACGACGCCGAAACGCTGAAGGTCGCCAAGACGTTTGGTGCTCCAGTCGTCGTTCACGCTCAAACCCGCGACGGATCACTGCGCCAAGCAGCAACCGACACCGGATCAACCGTGCTGCTCTACGAAGGAGGCGAAGCCGACCGCTTCGATGAAAACGCCATCTCGATCGGCGCAGCTGGTATCCAACGCGTCTTGAAGCATCAAGGCATCACGGCTGACGGACCATCGAAAGCGGCCCCGGCGCGCATCAGCCGCTCAACGAGCTGGATCCGCGCCACCAGAAGCGGGATCGTTCACATGATTAAGCAGCTCGGCGAGCACGTAACCGCTGGGGAGATCATCGCGTCCATCTATGACCCGTTCGGAAAACAGCTTGGGGCCTTGAAGGCCGGACAGCCTGGGATCATCATCGGCTGCACTCAGCGGCCCCTGGTCAACCGCGGCGACGCTGTCGTCCACATCGCCCAGCTCGACGGTGCCGCGCCGAAGAGGAGACTGGGCTAGGCCTTTGGGACTCCGTTCGGCATTTGGCGAGAACATTTACTGTGATGCGACGCTGTTTGCGTCGAATCCGGGTGGTGCTCCAGCAATGAGTGGGTCAACTCGTGCGACAAGGTCGTGATTCTTGTCGGGATAGTCAAGGCGACTGAGGACGTGCCGCATTGCTTCGAGGCGTCCCCGCTTTTTGTCGTTTGTGCGGACAACGACCCAAGGGGAGGTCTCATTATGAGTGTGCCGGAACATCGCGTCTTTTGCTGCTGTGTATTCATCCCAACGATCTAGTGACGCCAAGTCGATCGGGCTAAGTTTCCACTGACGCATCGGATCAATTCGTCGAATCGCGAATCGCGTTATCTGTTCTAACTGTGTTACCGAAAACCACAACTTTACGAGCGTTATGCCAGCATTGACCAGCATTTCCTCGAAGAGAGGGGCGGCGCGTAGGAACTCTTCAGATTCCGATGGAGTGCAGAACCCCATTACCAATTCGACGACCGCGCGGTTATGCCACGATCGATCGAACAGCACCATCTCACCCGCAGTTGGAAGATGCTGGATGTAGCGTTGAAAGAACCACTGGCCTCGTTCGATGTCGTTAGGTGCCGGCAACGCAACAACCCGAGCGGCGCGCGGATTCAAGTGTTCAACGAACCGTTTGATCGTGCTTCCCTTGCCCGCCGCGTCGCGACCGTCAAACGTTACGACGAGTCGGTTTCCGCTTTGTTGCAACCAAGTCTGGGCCCGCAGCAGTTCTATTTGCAGAAGCCGCTTTTCTGCTTCGTACTCTTGCGCTGTCATTCGCGTGCCGTACGGGTGGCCCTGGCGCCATGTATCGACCGGCGCTCCATCCGGCCCAAGCAGCACCGGGTCATCGAGCTCCTGGAAGGTTCCTGTCACCGACAGGCCGAGCTGATCAACTTGGCTCTCTGTAGACACCCGGAGCCAACTGATCGCCGCTTCGACCGACGTCCAGAGCGGGTTTGCGGTTTCGTCATTGTGCACGCACGATTGGTAGCACATCGTTTCTTAGATGCTCGAACCTTTCGGCGGGCAGCGAACGTGGCGATTGGCGGGGCGGTGGCGGTGCCACTACTCAAAGCGTGTTTCGAGCCCGGACGCTAAGGACGGCGATTGCGGCGGCAATCATCATGGTGCAGCTAGTGAACGCCAGCGCAAGAGAGCCTGGGCCATCGAGCATTAGGCCGCCCAGGAACGGGCCGATGAGGCGGCCGATGGCCATCATTGCCTGAGCGTCACCTGCTCGTTCCGCTGGGTAATTGGAGGCCGCCGCGAGTACATCAAAGACGCCGGGAATGGCCATCCAGTAGAAGAACCCCCAGGCGATAACGCCAGCAAAGAAGAGGGGTGTGCTGAACGCGGTTGCGACTAGGAACGCTGAGCAGGCAGTCAGTGCCATCCACGGGCTCGGTATTGTTCGTCGCCCTCGCCATCCCGCGGATGGGATACTCACAATGGCGTTCAACGTATAGGCGATGGCGGTTGCGCTTGCAGTGAGGCCGAGTTCGTTGGCTGCGATGGTGACACCGAATTGGTAGACGGCTGAGCCTCCCAGGCTGAAGAATGTGAGTGCGATCAGCACGATCCGGGCGGCGGGCAAGGCTTTGTGCCGAGCGGTGCGCTCAACAGAGCCAGCAGAAGCGACGCTGCGTGAGAACAGGAGGGGCACGGCGGACAACGCGGCAATAACAACGAAGAAGACACGTATCCCTTGGCGATCGATAAGCACCGCGATGGCGGGGGTAGCGAGCACGCCGATCATTGGACCGACGAGCGCGACCCGAGACATTGAGGCAGATCGTCCAAAGGCATTCGACCAGGCGAACCATGAGATGATCCCTAGGCCGATGCCTCCGATTGCCCGCACCGTAAGCAGGACACCAAGAGGGGGCAGCATCGCTGAAGCCACGTTGGCGATTGCTGCGATGGCTAGCGCTGAAGTGAGGACCGAACGGGTCGGTTTTAGCCAGCGCCCCGAGCCCCATGACCCGGCGGCGAAGCCAGCGAGTTGAAGCACACCAATCAGCGATGAAGCTGTGAGTCCGACGTCGTAGTATGCGCCGATCGGCGATATCAAGAACGGGGTAGCGATGAAAACGATGGTTGCGTAGCCGAGGGCGACCAGAGTCCCGATCGCCCGTGCTGGTGAAAGGGCGGTTGCCAACCGAATCGGAATCTGCATCGGCGCATGACGCTACCGGTGTGTTCCGAGTACCCGGTGACACGGAACGGTCAACGGTGCGCGCAGTGCGTGTCGTGACGGGGTCGACGGACCACTCGACTTTCACGTCGACGAGGGTGATTTGTTAGAGCCAGCCAACACCGCAAGGCGCTGACCCGCACTCCCAGCTTCGCTGCGTCGGGCCGCTAAACCGGTCCAGCGTCGTGCTGCATCATGCCAAGGTGGGTTTGCTCTGAAGAAACGAGCCGCTTGGGTCGACGTAGAATCTGCCTCGGAGCGCGGCCCGGCCGATAAGCATCTTGAAGCCCATCTGGTCTCTTCCCGTGAGCGTGATGTCGACGTCGAAGGTGCTGGCTCCAATTTGCAGTTGGGTACGAACGACTGGTCGGTAGGAGCCGTGTCCTGATGACGATCTGACGAACCGGTACGCGATGACTGGGTGTCGTTCGACCGCGACAACCTCGTCGTGATCATCGGTCAGGTTCAGATCAAAGGACGCGAATGCTTGACCGTCGGCAGCCTCGTGCAGGTCGAGATTCTCGACATGGATCGCCGAGGTCGTCGCTCCGGTATCGATTTTGACTTTGACGGCGGTTGAAGCAGTGAGCGCTGGCAATAGCGCCCATTCGCGCCATCCGACGAAAGGCACCCGCGGCGAAGGCTCTTGAGGCTGCGAGGGTTTGCGCTCGGGATTGGTCGTCGTCATGTCATGAGCATGGCCACCGACGCCGCATATTCCGCCCGTTATGTGCTGATGTCGACGTTCAGGTGCGGTCGGTTCCCGGTGCTGCAACGAAACGGCTGACCAGCTGTCTGCATGGTGGCTCCTTCATGCCCAAGTGCTCGCCCACTTCTATCGGGCCCAGATGGTGTCTGAGATTCGATCAGAGAACCTCGTCGTCAATGGGCCGAGAACTGCGGTGATCAAGACGTACCCGGCAGCGAGCGCGCCCAGCGCTGCGCCGTCATCCAGGCCTGTGCCGAGGGCGGCAATAACAATCGAGAATTCGCCACGGGCAATCAACACCGTCCCCGCCCGGAGGCGGCCGCGGCGCCCTACCCCTCGACGCCTGCCGGCGAACCATCCGGTCGCGACCTTTGTTGCGGCGGTAACAACTGCCAACGCAAGTGCCCACCCGGCGACGTCGATGAGATCAATCGGGTCGATCTGGAACGAAAAGAAAACAAAGAACGTCGCGGCGAAGAGATCGCGCAACGGGGCGATGAGTTCCATGGCTCGTTCCTCGGTGCGGCCAGACAGGCCAATCCCAACCAAGAACGCGCCGATGGCGCCGGAGACCTCAAATAGTTGAGCAACACCGGCGACCAGAAGCACCAGGCCAAGCACGCCGAGTAGAACCGATTCGTTCGAGCCACTGCCAATGCGGAAACTCAGGTACCCGCCGAAACGGAGCGCAGACAACAGAATGGCGCCGACGACTGCCAAGGCGACCCCGACACTGGTGACGGTCTCAAGCAGCGTTCCACCAACGATCATCGCGGCGACCACAGGCAGATAGATCGCCATGGCGAGATCTTCGAGCACCAGAACATTCAACACGGGCGGCGTTTCTCGGTTACCGACCCGGCCCAGATCGGAAAGAACCTTCGAGATAACACCCGAGGAGGACACCCAGGTGACGCCGGCAAGTAACAACGCAGCCAACGGAGACCAGCCAAGGAGCAGGCCGGCGCAGAAACCCGTCCCAGCGTTCAGGACCATGTCGACGAGGCCCGAAGGCAGTCCTCGCCGAAGACCACTGCGCAGCTCCTCATCGGTGTACTCGAGGCCGAGGGTAAAGAGCAGGAGCAACACGCCGATCTCGGCGGCGAGAGACACGAAGTCCTCGCTCACATCGAGCCGCGCCAGCCCTCCTTCGCCGAAAGCCAACCCGGCAATGAGGTAGAGGGGGACAGCGGTAACGCCGAGCCGGGCCGCGATTCGAGATAGGACGCCCAACCCAAAGACGACGGCGCCGACTTCGAGGAAGGCGATGGCTGTCTCACTGGAACCAGCGGCAATGATCACTCAGTCAGTGCTCAAGGAGCGAACGCAGAGCGAGCAGGCCGTCGTGGGTTCCGACCGCCACAACGACATCGCCTGGTAACAACACGAAACTCGCATCAGGGGCCGGGATCGGCTCTCCATCGCGCATCACGGCAACAATCGACGCTCCCGTCTTGGTCCGAAACTTGCCGGCACCAATGGCCGCTCCCGCGAGGTCAGAGCCGGCTGTCAGCTCAATCCACTCGATGGCAAGGCCTTCGATGTCTTGCCGAACCCCAACCACCGTCTCGGCTACATGGCTGACGCCAAGAATCTCGGCCAACGTCTGCGTATCGGGTTCCGACAGAGTAACGAGTGATGCACAAGCGTCGGGATCATCCGGTTCATAAGTCATGATCTCGCGCCGACCGTCGTGGTGAACAACTACGGCGACGTCAGAGCCATCTCCAGTCGTGAACTCGTGTCGAACACCGACCCCAGGCAACTTCGTTTCGCGAACTACAGACATGCACAAAGTCTACGCGACGTCCAACACCAGCAACTCTCGTGGCACGCGATCAGCAACCAAGACCGCAGTTGCGTGGCAGTGCGTCCAAACTTGCTCGACGCAGGCCTGAGATGCCACCGCGTTGACCGTGCTCTTGCTGCTCAGCTGAGCAGTTCAGCTTTCGCGATTGAGCCAGGCCGATATGGCGGACATCGTCAGTACGCTGATTGCGGGCAGTGATCGCTTGATTGGATCCTTGACCTTCACGTGCATGCCGATGGCGCCCACCATGAGCGTCGCCAGACCAGCTGACGCAGGCCGCACCAGCTTCGGGACTCTATGGCCGACAAGCATGGCTGTTGCCAGGGCGACCTTGGTGGCCCCAACGGCGTACATCGTCTTCTCGGACATTCCGTACTCCGCGAACTCTTCTTTCATGTTCGTGGCATCGCCGCCCCGGTAGCCGGTGTCCTTGTTGAAACGAAAAAACCAGACGGTGAGAATCCAGAGCGCAGCTCCGGTCTGGGCAAGCTTTCCGATAATGACATTCATTGAGAATGTTCCCTTCGAATTGTTCGATCGGGCGGCGATGGGATGCAACCTGCCGTGGCTTTCCTCCGCCCGGGCTCGCCAGTTTAGATGCATCTCGGTGGGCCAGGGCACCTGGCACGAGTCGCGGCCCGCGTTGGCAGACTCCACGCGTGCGCAAATCTTGCTACCGACTTCAAGCTGTGTATCTGCGGTGAACAGCACATCTTTCAAGCGAAATTGGTCGGTGTCATTGCCGGCGAAGAAGTCGTCAAGGCGCCATAGGATCACGACATGGCAGACCTGGACGACATCGGCGAACGCGATGGCTGGCGATGTTGGTTGTGCGACGAGCCGGTCGACCGGTCGATTTCGTCGTCTGACCCGCGCGGTGCCAGCATCGACGCTCGGATCACGGCCGCCAAGGCCAAGAAGATGAAGAAGGCGAAGGCCAAGCCGATCGCGGAACGACTTGTCCACGTTGGCTGCAACACGGGCAAAGGTGGCACCGAGCCGGTCGTGCCGTGGGGCAAAGACCTTTTCCTGATCGACCCCTCGCCGATCATTCCGGCTGCCGAGCGGCTCGAACGCAAGGGTGGGCGCGAGATCTTTGCTCGGTGCCCGACCGAAGAAGATGCCGATGCCACTGCAGCATGGCTCGTCGACCGCATGAGTCGGCTGCACCCCGACCTCGCCGTGTCATCGCGCGTTGACGGCGGCGGCGGGCAGTACATGGTGAGTTTGTACGTCTGACCCCCGAGCCTGCGTCGGTTCGATGGTCTTCTCGCTTCTCGTGGGTCGGCATTTTCGGGCTACGGCCCGCGCTCGAATCACCGTTCGATACGCCACTCGGTCAGCAGCAAGTTTCTTCGTGCAGCAGACGCCCGGTGCTAGCCTCTCTGAGCTTGGCCGATTGGGCTGGGCAAGAAGGAGGGGGATTCGATGAGGCACCTCATCAAGGTTCTTGCAATCTGCTGCGGCTTCGTTTTATTTGCCGCGGCGTGCGGCAGCTCGGGCGATTCGACGGCGTCGGACACGGCGGAAACGTCGTCTGACTCAAGCTCGTCTGACGGCGACGCAGGTGACGCCGCAGCGAACACCGAGCCGATCAAGATCGGCACGCTGACATCGCTCACCGGTCCATTCACCTCGTGGGGCCTACACGTCGAGGCCGGCATGAAAATGGCCGCCGACGACATCAACGCCGCTGGAGGCATCGACGGTCGCATGATCGAGATCATTGTGGCCGACGATCAGTCCGATGCCGAAGAAGCCGTCATCCAATTTGAACGCCTGATCGAGGACGGCGTCGTCGCCGTCGCCGGCACGATTTCAAGCGGCGTCGGCGGTGCAACCACCGCAATCGCCGAAGACGCCAAGGTCCCGCTGTTCTTCAGCAAGGCCGGTTCCGACGGCCTCCTCACGCTCGACAGTCGGTACTCCTTCCGCACGTGTCTGCCCGCCGGGCCGATGCTCGCCGTGCCATGGGCGCAATACGCCAACGACGCTGGCTTCAGCAAGGTCGGCCAAATGATCGCCGACTACGCCTGGGGTCAGTCGTTCAAGATAGCGGCCGAAGGTGTGTTCGGCGAAGCCGGCATTGAGCTGCAGTCCGAGGTCGCCCCGGTTCCCGAGCAGGACTTCACGACCTACCTGCGGGCGCTCGATGACTTTGGTCCCGAGCTCATCCTGGCCACCGGTCATCCGCCCGGAAGTGGACCGATCCTGGCCCAAGCCGCCGACCTCGGCCTCGATGTCAGCGTGGCCGGTCCTGGCTCGTCGATGACCGCCGTGTTGGAGTCGGCAGGCGACACCGCCATTGGTCGTTACGCCGACCACAGCTGCGCCGACTACTTCAGCGACGACTATGCCGAGCTTGCAACGCGCTACGTCGCCGACACCGGCCTCGGCTTCATGGAAGACGACGCCGTCGCCATGTATGCCATGGTCAACGCGGTCGCCGAGGCCGTCGGCGCGGTTGGCGATGATCCGGTCGCGATCGCCGAACAACTTCACAGCCAGAGCTACGACAGCCCTGGCATGGCGTACCCGCTCGAATGGACCGAATGGGGCGAGCTTGCCAAGGCGCAGATGCTCCTCGTCGAAGTTGGCGCAGGACCTGCTCCCGCTGGCCTCAACGAGGCTGGTGACTGGTGGCCGGAGAAGTTGTTCCTCTCCGACCCGCTCACCCCATACACCCCTGGTTCTTGAGCCAGCTGCTTGAACTCGTCGGAGTGGAGAAACACTTCGGCGGTTTGCCTGCGGTCGACGGTGTCGACCTCCGTGTCGACGAGGGCGAGATTGTCGCCCTCGTCGGCCCGAACGGCGCAGGTAAGTCGACGCTGTTGAAAGCGGTCGCCGGTCTGCAACCCGCGACGCGCGGCAGTATTCGTTTCGAGGGCGATGAGATGTCGCGGCTGTCGGCCCATAACGTCCGGAGACGGGGCGTCGCTATGTCGCTGCAACACCCGCGGGTCTTCGAATCGATGACGGTTCGCGACAACGTGTTGGTGGGTGCGATGTTCGGCGCGCCAGAGCGGCCGAGCGAAGCTGAAGCCCAGGCGATGGCCGACGACGCCCTTGCCTTCGTCGGTCTCAGTGCCTCGGCCGATCTGCCCGTCGGCGGGCTCAACCTGCATCAGCAGCGGTTCCTCGAAATGGCTCGTGCGCTTGCCGGGCGCCCGACGTTGCTGCTGCTCGACGAGGTGATGGCCGGCCTCAACGACACCGAGTTGGAGGCGTCGATCGACATGGTGCGGGCGGCTCGCGACGAGCGCGGCGTCACCGTCATTTGGGTCGAACATGTGATGAAGGCCGTCATGAGTTTGGCCGAGCGCGTCGTGGTCTTAAACTTCGGCAAGACGATCGCCGATGGTGTGCCCGCCGACGTCATGCAACATCCCGACGTCGTCATGGCCTACCTCGGAACCGAGATGGCGACCGCCGCCGGTGCTACCGAATGAGCGCCCCGCTGCTCGATGTCGACGGCCTGTGCGCCGGGTACCTGGGCGAAGACGTCGTGCACGACGTGACCCTCACGGTCGGGGCAGGCGAGGCGGTCGGAATCATCGGATCGAACGGCGCAGGCAAGAGCACGATGCTGCGAGCGATCTGCGGTTTGCTCCCGCAGTCGTCAGGTCGAGTCCATTTCGCCGGCACCGACATCACCGCCGCCAAAGCCCACAGCGTCGTGCGAGCTGGCCTGGTCTACGTACCGGCCGAGCGCCACCTGTTCCCGCACATGTCGGTGCAAGAGAACCTGTTCCTCGGCTCGTATCCGAAGCGACCCGACAGTTCGCGGCTCGACATGATTTACAGGACGTTTCCCCGCCTGCAAGAGCGGAGTCGCCAACACGCGGGCACGCTCAGCGGAGGGGAACAGCAGATGCTTGCGGTCGGCCGAGCGCTTATGTCAGCGCCCTCACTGCTCGTGCTCGACGAGCCGACGACTGGACTGTCGCCCTTGTTGGCGCAGGAGGCCTACGCGGCGCTTGCTGATCTCCGCGCCGATGGCCTCACCGTGCTCGTGGCCGAGCAGCAGGTACCGCTCGCGCTCGCGCTGACCGATCGCAGCTATGTCGTCGACCATGGGCGTATCACGCTCAGTGGAACGTCGGCCGAACTCGAAGCCGACCCCGCCGTGCGCCAGGCGTACCTCGGGGTCTAGGGCACCGCGGTAGAGAAGGACACGGGTAGAGGAAGAGGTATGGGAGCAGTTCTGTTCGATGGGCTCGTGCTCGGGCTCCAGTTTGGAATCCTCGGCGTCGGTCTCACGCTGGTCTACGGGCTCGGCGGGGTCGTCAACCTCGCACACGGTCAGATGGCGGTACTCGCCGCGATCGTCACGGCGCGACTGATGGATGGCGGCCTGCCGACGGCGGCCGCGATCGCGATCGGCATCGCCAGCGTCGGCTTGTTGGGCATCGTGCTCGACCGCACGCTGATGCAACCCGTGTATCGAGAGCAGGGCGAACATCGCGTCCTGCTCGGCTTGCTGCTCATGATCGGCGTCGGTTTCATCATCGACGGTGTTCTCGAATGGCGCTATCCAATCGAGGCGCTGAACCTGCGCATCGCCGGTGAACCGTACGAAGTGTTCGGGTTGAAGATCCGGCGAGGCTCGGTTATTGCGTCGGCGGTGTCGATCGGGGTTGGCCTTGTGTTGGTGGGGTTCTTCCGCTTCACCACGTTTGGTCGCGCGACCCGCTCGGTCATCCAAGATGAGGAAGGCGCCCGGTTGTGCGGCATCAACCCGGCGGTTGTGCGCACGGTGATCTTCGGTCTCAGTGGTGTCCTCGCCGGCATTGTCGCGATGACCCAGTCGATGACCAGCCCGGTGGTTTCAACGGCCGGTATCGGCCTTACGATCTTTGCGCTTATCGTCGCCGTGGTCGGCGGCCTCGGCAGCGTGTCGGGGGCATTCCTTGCGGGCATCTTGCTCGGCATCGTCAACGCGCTGAGCGCGTTCTACATCGGCACGTTCGTGAGCACGATCATTCTGCTCACGGTTGCCGCGGCAACGATTCTGCTGCGCCCGCAGGGTCTGCTCGGAACGGGCTGACGTGCTCCGCTCGTACGCCCCGATCGCGGTGGTCGTCGCCATTCTTGCGCTCGTTCCGCTGTGGTACTCCGACTCGCGATCGATGATGGTGGTCGTCACCACCGGCTTGCTCTTCGCCTGTTACACGATCGCCTTCAACCTGATATTCGGTAGCACCGGCCAGCTGTTCTTGTGTGCTGGCGCGTTGGCCGGCATCGGGGGATTCGGTTCGGCGATCCTCAGCGATCGCGTCGGCATCCCCTTTCTGCTCAGCATGCCGCTTGCGGCGCTCATCGCCGGAGTGTTCGGCGCCCTCTTGAGCTGGGTCGCCGTTCGGCGGTCGCTCGACACGATCTTCATCGGCATCGTTACTTTGGCGTTCTCGCTGTCGTACGAGAACCTCCTGCTCGGGCTCCGCGACCTCACCGGCGGCGAAAATGGGTTGCGGGTCGAGGCTGGTTCCGAGACGGTGGTCGGCGGACAGGTCGCGCCGTATTACGTCTTCCTCGGTCTGGTCGCCGCGTACCTGATCATCTATCGGCTGATCCAGAACTCGCATATCGGTTGGGCGTTCAAGGCCCTGCGTGACGACGACGTCGCCGCCGAGCTCGCGGGTATCAACGTGGCCAAGTATCGGGTGCTGGCTGGCTGGATCGGGGCGATGATGCTCGGCCTTGCCGGAGCACTTTTCGCGCACTACCGAGGCTTCATTGGTGACTCGACGTATGCGTTCGGCAACGTCGATGTGCGCGTGCTGGTGATGCTGGCGTTCGGTGGTATCGGGTCGCTGCTCGGTCCGATCCTCGGCGCCACGGTGTTCACCGTGGTCGACGAGCTTCTGGTCGACTACGCGCAGTTGCGCGAGGTCATCTACGGCGTCGTGACCGTCGTGCTGTTCCTGAGCTTTCGCCAGGGTGCGGTGCCCGCCATCGGCAACCTCTTCCGTCGCTTAACTGGACGAGCAAGTTAGGCAACGGTTCGACGCTGCGGCCTGACACTTCAGGGGCCGGTCGCATCCCGACCGACGGTACGAGGGTCTACTTCCAGATTTGACCGGCGACGTCGACGAGGTGGGAGAGCTTGGCCCATTGCTGATCTTCGGTGATCGCGTTTCCTTCGATCGTGCTCGCGAATCCGCACTGCGGGCTCAGGCAGAGTTGTTCCATCGGCACGTAGGCCGCAGCCTCGCTTACTCGACCGGCAAGTTCGTCGTAGGACTCCAGCTCTGGGAACTTGCTCGTCATCAGGCCAAGCACGATGGTCTTACCCTCGGGCACGAAACGAAGCGGGGCGAAGTCTCCCGAGCGTTCGTCGTCGTATTCGAGGAAGTAGGTATCGACGTTCAGCTCGTTGAACAACACCTCGGCCACCGGTTCGTAACCGCCGGCGGCGAAGAAGGTCGAGCGGTAGTTGCCGCGGCACAGGTGGACGCCAACCGTGAGGTCGTTGGGTCGACCGTCGAGGGCCGCGTTGATCAGCTCGGCGTACGCGTGGGGGAGCGCGTCGGGATCGTCACCGCGGTCGACCGCGCCCTGACGCATGCCGGGATCGCAAAGGTAGGCGAGGTTCGTGTCGTCAAGCTGGATGTACCGAGCGCCCGCGGCGTAGAGCGCGTCGATCTCGTCTCGATACACCTGCGCCAGGTCGGCGAAGAAGAGTTCAAGGTCGGGGTACGCATCGATGTCGATGCCGGCCCGGCCGCCGCGGAAGTGGACCATCGTCGGCGACGGGATCGACACCTTCGGCGTGCACGAACAGTTGTCCTGCAAGAAGTTGAAGTCGTCGACCTGGATGTCTGTGGTATGGCGTAGCGGACCGGCGACCGTCAGCTTCGGCGGCGTCATGTGCACGGTGTCGGCCGAGTCCGACGTCGAGGCGATGTTGCCGGTGATCACGACCCCTTCGACCTGCTCGAGGAAGTCGAGGTGGAACCACGCCCGCCGAAACTCACCGTCGGTGATCGCTTGCATGCCGGTTGCTTCGAGCTTCGTGATGGCGTCGGTGATGGCGTCGTCTTCGATGGCCCGCAGGTCGGCGGCACTCAACTCGCCAGCGGCAACCTTGGCCCTCGCCTCATGGATCGCAACGGGGCGCAAAAGACTGCCGACATGATCGGCGCGATACGGCGGGTTCACTTTGTTCGTGCTCATGGCGGGAAGCCTTGCAGGGTTTGGCCGCCACTGCTGCGAGGAGGATCAGCGTTTCGGCCGGACTGGCGAATTGGGCCTGCAGCGCGATCTGACAGATCAAGTTGACAACTTCGTCGCTGGCCGTCGGAACGCGTAGTCGATGCCGTAGGCGCTTCGGCTGATCGCGCCCGAGGCCGCGAAGCCATAATGGGCGAACTCGCTCGGCGGCGTCGACCGCGAGCGCATCGGCGTGGGTGTCAACCGACGGGGCGGAAAGCGCAAGTTCCACTGGTCAATGGCCCAATCCAGCGCGTCGAGCCGATCGAACTCGACGCGGCGCACTTCCTTATCGGTTCCACCGACCGCCTCACCACGGTGACCGTGCCTGGGCCCTTCACTCTGAGCCAGCTCGCCCAGAATGACCACTACGCCGACCAGCGTGGGTTAGCGATGGCCTATGCAGCTGCGGTGACGAAGAGCTGAGCGATCTCGAAGCGGCCGGTGTCGATGTGTTGCAGCTCGACGAGCCGTACCTCCAGGCAAACGCAGAGTTGGCCAGGGACTTTGCGGTCGAGGCGATAACCGCCGCGGTCGACGGAACCACGACGACCACACCGTGCACGCGTGTTACGGCTATGCGGCCTTCGTCTCGAATAAGAGCGACGGCTACCCGTTCCTCGACAGATTGCGCGATGAAGTATTCGCCGCGAGATCGGGCTCGGGCGAAGCTGGCTGCGATGGCCGAAGGCGCCGCGCTCGCCCGAGCCGAGCTGTAGCCCGTTCGGTCTAACGGTCGGGTCGACGGCGCCGATCGCGCGGTGTTCGAAACGCAAACCACACGCCGACGGCAACGGCTACAACGACGATCGGCACGATCACCCACGGAGTCCCACCCGCGCTCTGGGCGATGACCCCGCCGGTCGTCAGTGACCTCAAATCCATCGGGTCAGCCTATGCAGAGTGGATGTCGCCAAGGAAGGCACGGGCGACAAACCCGCTCTATCGCGGTACTTGTCGATCGTGTTCCTCGAGCCACCCAACACCGGCGAACGCTGATCCTGCCGCAAACTTCGAGCTGAAAGTCGCCGTTGCTCTAATTCTGACCATATTGGTCGGGTTTAGGTCGAGAGGCGACTACCTTGAGCGGCGTGAAACCAGGAAACACGCCTCTCGTCGAATTCAACGCGATGGCCCCGGCGGGCACCCGGCTCTTTGCAAAGCTCGAGTGGTACAACCCGACCGGCTCGATCAAGGACCGCCCGGCGTGGTTCATGTTCGAAGACGCCAAGAAGCAGGGGCTGCTCCCCGCTGGCAAGCCGTTGATCGAGGCGACGTCGGGCAACACCGGTATCGGGCTCGCCCGCATTGCACTGATCAACGGACACCCGATGACGATCTGCCTGCCCGCGCGCGCATCGAACGAACGCAAGCAGTTGCTGAGGGCCTATGGCGCCAACCTGATCGAGATCGACGGTGGACCAAACGATGCCATCGCCCACGCTCGCCAGCTCGTCGACGATGGCGAAGGGCACATGTGTTATCAGTACGGGAACCCCGCGAATCCTGAAGCGCACGAGTTCGGCACGACGCTCGAAATCGAACGGGACTGGGACCTCGACGAACCACCGACGCACGTCTTCTGCTGTTACGGCACGGGCGGAACGATCACGGGCGTAAGTCGCGGCCTAAAGCGAGCCTGGCCCTCGATCAAGGTCCATTCGGTCGAGGAGTTCATGAGCGACCCGATCAGCGGCATGCGCAGCCAGGAAGACCCGTTTCAGCCGCCGGTCGCCGATCTGTCCTTGGTCGACAATCGCTACCAGGTCTCGAACTCGACCGCGCTTGAAACGGTGACCGAGATCATGCAGCAAGAGGGCCATTTCGTCGGGACGTCGTCTGGCGCCGTGATCAATGCCGCACAACACGAACTATCGAAGAATGGCGGCACTGCGGTGTGTCTGCTGCCCGATGCCGGTTGGAAGTACCTCTCAGGGGCGCCCTGGGAGATCAACGCATAACGCACAACGATGTGACATCTGTCGGAATTCGACCTCCTCGGTCACCGGTACGATGATGCGATCTATTCCGAAGTAGGCAGCGGCGCGGCCGCCGATGAAGGCCACGGCCGTCTAGGGCGTCGAGAGCTCCTCACGCTCATCTCGTCGATCATGGCCATGATGGCGGTGGGCATCGACCTCTTGCTGCCGGCGTTCAACGACATCGAGTCGGCGTACGAGTTGCAGGACGGCTCGGGTCAACTCGGTCAAGTCATCACCGTCTTCTTCTTCGGACTCGCCGTCGCGCAGCTGATCTACGGCCCGCTCGCTGACTCACTCGGCCGAAAGCCGGTGTTGTACCTCAGCGTTCTTATCTACATGGCCGGAGCCGTAATCTCTGCCCTCGCGCCGAGCTTTGGGGTCTTGCTCGTGGGTCGTTTCGTTTGGGGCGTCGGCGCGGCAGGCGCTCGCGTCGTCGCCACGGCGATCATTCGCGACCGCTTTGAGGGCGTCGCTATGGCCAAGGCGATGTCGCAGGTCATGGCCGTGTTCGTCTTGGTGCCCGTCTTCGCTCCCGCGCTTGGCGCCGGGATCATCGCCTTTCTTCCGTGGCGTTCACTCTTCTGGTTCTGCGTCCTCTTTGCGGCGGGAATTGCGGGTTGGAGTTTGCGGCTCAGCGAAACCCTCGACCCCGCGCACCGGCGGCCGCTGAATGTCTCGACGACGATGAGGGGCTACGCGCAGGTGGCCCGCACCCCGGTGACCTTCGGCTACACGATGGCCGCGTTGTTCCTACAGGGCGTGTTCACCGCGTACCTCGCCGCGAGCGAGTCGATCGTCGATGAAGTCTTCGATATGGGTCCGCAATTCCCATTCGTGTTCGGGGCGGTCGCGATCCTCTTCGGCGTCGGCGCGGTCGTCAACGGGAAGGTCGTCGAACGGCTCGGCATCGACGGCGTCGTCACTCGGGCGTTCGCACTGATCATTCCCTTGTCCTTCCTGCTCATCGTCATCTCGGTTATCGCCGGTGGCGAACCGAGCATCTGGATCTACATGCCGATACTCGGCGTCATCCTTGGGTCGTTCATGTTTCTGATGCCAAACCTTGGTTCAGCGGCGATGGTGCCGGTCGGTGAAATTGCGGGCAGTGCCTCGGCGGCGACGGGCGCATTTCGGACGGCTGGGGGAGCGCTGCTCGCGACTCTCGTCGCCAGCCGGGTCGAAGCATCGACAACCGGTTTTGCGTTCTGGGTTGCCGTCTGCTGTATCGCAGCTGGTGTGTGTGTCATCGGTGTGCGTCGAGGTGAGGCGCAACGTCGTGCCGGCCACGTGGGCGAGTCGACCGCCAGCGTGGCGTTGAGGTCTTAGGGCCGCCTACTGGCTGGCACCTACTACAGCAGCACC
>Ga0114956_1000369_pt1 | contig 31995 bp, 30 predicted proteins | sample MaitaG_FD_87304 | JGI IMG/M metagenome (GOLD analysis project Ga0114956, IMG submission 87304) | Marine algal microbial communities from Maine, USA - Maine_Asex2 metaG | ecosystem: Host-associated > Algae > Red algae > Unclassified | place: Maine, USA | collected 2015-01-05
CACTCTGACAGGTAGCGTTAATGGCATACCCTACGAAATCGTTCAGGGCCACGCGATTGCTCAAGGCGGTATGGTATTGGGTCGTCTGTTTGCAGATGGCCGGCTTGAAATTCCAGGCCAGGCTCGAGGTATCGGTCAGTCCGGTGCTCTTGAACGCTGGCCTGACGGCATTGTTCCTTACCAATATGCAGCCAGCGTTAGTCAGATTCAACGTAATCGGGCGCAAGAGGCGATAGCTCACTGGAATGCCCGAACCAGCATCAAGTTGGTCAGCAGAAATGCTGACAACGAAGCAGACTATAAAGACTTTATTACCTTCGAGCCCAGTAACGGTTGCGCCTCATGGGTTGGCCGAACCGGTGGCGAGCAAGCTGTCTGGTTGGCTGACAGCTGCACGGTTGGCAGCATCATTCATGAAATTGGACATGCCATTGGTTTGTTTCACGAGCACACACGCCCTGACCGCGATGACTATGTCACTGTGAACTGGAGCAACGTGTCTTCGGGTAAAGAAATAAATTTTGAAAAAATCGAAGTGGGTGCGGCGAACTTCAGTCCATACGACTTTGGTTCCATCATGCATTACGGCGAATACTTCTTCAGCAGTAATGGTGAGCGCAGCATCAGCGCACCTGATGGTGTAACAATAGGACAACGCGATGCACTCAGCGACTACGATGCCAGCAGTGTTGATCTTATGTACGCAACAGATTTGAAGCTGGATGTGTCAACCACGGCTGATGCAGACAATACACGAATCGATCTGTTGGTATCAAACATTGGACCCCTTGGCGCTAACACACTAAAACTAACAGCCAGCCTTGCGGGCGACGCCGACTGGTTGTCGATTAGCGCTAACAGTGGTTGGGACTGCCAACAATTTGGTAATGAGTTGCGTTGCACACGTGCGACTCTGGCTGAACGCAAAGATTCAAGCTTCAGTATTCTTGTTGACCCTAAATCATCTTCAATTGACGATTTAAAGGTTCGTGTTGAGTCCCGAACGCTTGATACCGAACTGAATAACAACGTGCTAAACGATACTATTCCAGCTGCCACACCTACAACTCAGACTAGTGAAACCGAAACACCAGACTCAGAACCGGCAATACCAACGACCACTACAGACGAAACCGGACCCGACGGCACCGAACCCAGCACAGATAATGGTGACGCTACGACAGATACCAGTGGAGCAGATACCGGTGGGTCACCCGTTACAACAGTGGACTCGTCGGGCAACAATCCGTCACTGGGCGCTGCAGGTTCTGGTGAGACGGCCAATGGAACAAGTAATAGCTCTGGTGGTGGTGGTGGCGCAGCGATCTACCTGCTGTTTCTGATACTCATTGGACGCATCAGCCAGGCTGCATTGAAAAAAACCAGTTACTGAAACCAAGTCAAAATAACGGTATTTGCCACCAGGGACTCACTCTGAGGTCCGTCATCGCGGTAGAATACGATTTTTATTCGACCGAACCAGTACCATGACGTCTACCAACCCGATTCCAATGGTTGATCTGCGTGAGCAGTATCTGAACCTGAAAACTGATATCGACAGCGCGATTGGCGATGTTTTATCAAACACTCAGTTCATCATGGGTCCGAACGTTCGCACTTTTGAACAAGAAGTTGCTGACTATCTGGGTGTCAGCGATGCAGTAAGCTGTGGTAACGGGACCGACGCGCTGCATCTTGCACTGCGCGGGCTTGGCATCGGCCCTGGCGACGAAGTCATTACTACCCCATTTACGTTTATCGCCACAGCCGAAGCCATTGCTTATGTCGGCGCGACACCTGTCTTTATCGACATTGACCCCGTAACTTACAATATGGATGTTGATCTGCTTGAAGCGGCTATCACTGCTAATACTCGCGCCATCATTCCCGTTCACTTATTCGGCCTTCCATGCGATATGAATGCATTGCAGGCAATCGCTGCGAAACACAAACTACTTGTAGTTGAAGACTGTGCGCAAAGCTTTGGTTCAGCAGTTGATGGAAAGAAGACCGGTGCTATAGGCGATGTTGGTTGTCACAGTTTTTTCCCAAGTAAAAATCTGGGGTGTTTTGGCGACGGTGGCATGGTGACTACAAACAACCCTGAGCTAGCTAAAGATATGCGCGTGTTGCGCACTCATGGCAGCACAAAGCAGTACCACCACAGCGTTATTGGATATAACAGTCGCCTTGATGAAATGCAGGCTGCTATTTTACGACAAAAATTACCGCACATAGATCAATTCAACCAATCTCGTCTGGCGGTGGCAACAAGCTATTGTGAACAGTTAAAACATCTGGATATCCAGTTGCCTCTGTTAGCCGCACCTGATGCATACGGTAAAGCAATTCCTGTGTTTCACCAGTTCACTTTTCTGAGTGATAAACGCGATGCGGTGAAGCAGGCCTTGTCCGATCAGAAAATCGCATCCGCCGTTTACTACCCTATTCCGCTGCATAAACAAAAAGCCATTATTGATAAAATGGATGCGCCAATGGCTTGCCCGCAATCAGATGCGATAGCCCAGCGATGTCTGTCTCTGCCAATCTATCCTGAAATGTCAGCGGAAAGTATTGAGCGAGTTTGCGCGACAGTAAAACAAGTATTGAGTTGAACTAAGATAAACTAAGGCAGCCCTGACGTTCTTTCGTATTGCATCCTACGTACACCAATTAGGCCATGGGTTCATCTCGACTAAAACTGATGTTCTCGGCTGGAGAAGCCTCCAGCGACATGCACGCGGCCCATGCAGTAACCGAACTGCGTAATCGTGGTGTGGAATTCGACTGTTTTGGCATGGGCGCAGATAAACTGGCTGCGGCTGGCATGGAGCTAATGCTGGATTGTCGAGAGCTTGCTGTTATTGGCATTGTCGATGTACTAATCAACTATCCCCGCTTCATGAAACGTTTGGCAAAGCTACGTCAAACCCTGACGGAACGTCAACCAGACTTACTCGTTATTGTCGATTATCCAGATTTCAATTTGAAGTTGGCCGAAACGGCAAAGGAGCTTGGCATTCCCGTGTTGTTCTACATCAGTCCGCAGATATGGGCATGGCGAAAAAAACGCATTCATCGTATCGGTAGTCTTGTATCCCACATGGCGGTATTGTTTCCATTTGAGGTTGATGTCTACGAAGCAGCCGATATCCCTGTCACTTATGTTGGTCATCCCTTGGTTGACGATGCAAAATCGGTATTCACACAATCTGAAGCACGACAACATCTTGGCCTTGCTGGAAACAATAGACTCGTTGCGTTATTACCTGGTAGTCGCAACGGTGAATTAAAACGTAACCTACCGGTCATGCTTGACACTGCAGCGGTACTGAATCAATCGCATCCCAACATACAATTCGTATTACCAGTAGCACCAACACTTGACAGGGCCATTGTCGACGAATTGCTCAAGCACGTTGCGCTGCAAATCTCAACCGTTGACTCACAAAGCTATGATGTAATGCGAGCGGCCGATGTTGTGTTAAGCGCATCCGGTACGGCCACGTTGGAAACGGCAATGCTAGGCACACCTATGGCAATCATGTACGTGATTAATCCGCTGAACTACGCCATTATGAAACGGATGATTCAGATTGATGACATTGGGCTGGTGAATATTGTTGCAGGTAAACGAATTTGTCAGGAGTTTGTTCAGGATAACGCGCAACCAAAAGCGATCGCCACCGAGCTTGAAAAATGCATGGTCGATCTTGCCTACAGGCAAAATATGGAAGCTGAACTGGCCCGGGTACGCGACAAGATGGGAACTGGCGGGGCATCAAATCGTGTTGCGGGACTGATTGAGTCTATGTTGGTTTAGCAGGCTATGCGTAATCAGACATTTGACCATGGGCGCTAAACAGCGGGCGCATGGAAATCGCTCAAATTTCCACTAATCGATCTTCAAAGGCCTTCGACCAGTGCAGGATTTCAACTCCGCTGCGCAAACCATTAGACCAGAAAGGGTCTGACTCAATTAACGACTCCACCTCCAGTTTTGATTTAGCTGAAACTATCCAGAGACCACCTACCGGCTGCTCATCGGGCGCAATTCTGAGCGAGCCGCCGACTAATACGTGGTCTCGGTTTTCATCTAGCCAACTGATGTGGGCGGCAAGGTATTGCTTACGCGTTTCAATGCGATCATGATGATCTTCGAACCTGACGATGAATAACACTACTTATACCTCGCGTTACAGATATAACGTAAACGAGTTTTCTCGTATACGGTAAACGGATCTTAAAGAATCACACGAATAAAGATTCTTTGATTCAGTTGGCTCCAGCGTCTTTCAACACTTTTGCCAGCGCTTCAGTAACACCTGCTTTTGCAGGATGAGCACTACTGAGCACCAACCCAAGCGTGGTGCTTCCACCACCATACATATTTGCATGAGCGTTTACATCCGCACCATGCTCAATCAAACACTGAGCAATCTGAACACAGTTCATCGGTGTAATTTGCCGTTGAGATTCAACGCCATTGGCACCAAGGTAGTGTAGAAGCGTTGCTGAATGCCCATACACAGATCTTTTTACTGCCAGACCAGGATTCAATTTCAATAACTCTCCAAGAGCATCAATATCGCCGGTAACTACCATATCAACTGCAGATTCAAACTCCGCATCGAGTTGCTGACTTTTGAGATTTTGTACCGTATCCCAATTGGAGTATCCGTATTCTCGAGCGACTGATTCTCGAACTTGTTTCAAGTCCAGATCTGATTTCATTATTTCTTCCGGCTTTTTTCCCACAACTGCTGGACACCAACTGCCGAGATGAAACGTTACGGCGCTATTCCTATTTACAAAGGCTTCATAAATAGCATTGGCATGCAGATTCAAGCGTTCTTTGATAACGAGTGTGGGTTTCCTGGCTTTAAAGGCTGACGAGTGTACCCGCCGTAAATCTGCGATGATGGGGTCTATGAAAATGTCACCCATAATGGTTTTCCGCTATTTGAAAAAATAAAAAAGAGGACAAACTTACTTTCAAATCAGTAACCAAAAAATCTAGTTTGAATACGGCAAACCCCCATGATCGAGGCGCTCCCGAAATTTTGCAGTACATCTTGTATTACTCTTATTTTTATTAAATAACAAACAGACTAATTTTTTACAATCCAATCATCGATAGCAAACTGCTTGTACTTTATAACGAAGTCCTCTGCTTCTCTTAGAGTTTCCGGATAGGGTATAGACTCGTTGCTGTTCTCTTCAACTCTCACTTTCTGAAACCTGAACCCATGTTTAAAAAGAAACCGAATCTTATTCCATTGTTTCGTATCAGTTGTTTTAGGTGGTTTAAAGTGTCGTCCAAAATTGTATGCGATACCATCGCAATTTGGACAAACCATTGTTTCAGGGTCGCGAATCGGTTTCTCCAGTGACCTCTTGAACGACTTACAACACGACAGACATGCATAGGACATGGAATAGGTGTTCTTCATTAAGCTTACCTCAGCCGCACGGATAATAACCTGTGCTTACAACCCGAATTCTTTTACAATTTCCCTGGCAACATCAGCCGCTTGCTTCACAGAATTATCAATATGCAGGTAGTTCTTCTGATAAAAGAAATCATCGTCAGAATTCAATTTATATTCTTCATGCCAATCCAGAATATTTTTTCGAGAGTTAGCGATATCCCTCTTACTCGGTTTTTGTTCTAACCTGAATTCAGTCTCATTGCGCTCAAGCCGCGTTTTCAAATTAGCCGCTAACTCAACAAAATAAATATCGGCAAATTTAGCTGCGAACAGCGCACAGACCTTATCAATATAGTGTTTGTCATCTTCAACATTTAACGCCCATACATAGGTGAATATGAGGCCGTCCAGATCGCTCGATGCCACTTCTTCGAATATTCGAAAACGAAACTCATCGCTAAGCTTAAATTGAGGTGAATTCCAATCGAAGAAATTTAAAACAAGATCAATGGTCATATGATTATGGAATAGCTTCAGACCAGTTAGCTTTGCTAACTCTACTCCGACCGTCATTTTCCCAACTGCTGGCGGGCCGAACAGGATTATTAACTTTAATCTCTTATTCTTGTTCATGACTTACTATCTTCTTTAAGAAATACTGAAAAATCTCACTGACGAGTAGTCACGTAAAAAACAACCGGCCTACCGAACAATCCCCCGCTCGCTTGTCGAGATAAATTCAACAAACCGGCGCACATCCGGAAACTCTTCAGCCAGCGGTTCCATTTGCGCCAGTGCCTGCGAACGATCTCCACGTTGCCGTACCAATGCCAAATAGGCTCGATGTAATGCACCTATCGCCTCTTCGCTAAAATTGCGTCGACGTAAACCGTTTTTATTGATGCCGCGGGCTTCTGCATAGTTACCAACCACCATCATGAAAGGCGGCACATCGCGATTGGCAACCGAGTTCAAGCCAACAAACGCATGTTCTCCAACAGTACAGAACTGATGTACACAGGCGAAACCTGCAAGAATTGCGTGATCACCAACGTTTACATGGCCAGCAAGCGATGCACCGTTTGCAAATACGATGTCATTGCCGAGCTGGCAATCATGGGCAATATGAATATAAGCCATAAGCAAATTATCGTTGCCGATTTTTGTTAATGCACCACCACCAATAGTGCCGCGGTTGATCGTCGCATATTCTCTGACAATATTATTGTCACCCATCTGCAGCTCGGTATGTTCACCGGCGTACTTTAAATCCTGAGGATCTTCACCTACTGATGCAAACTGGAAGATACGATTATTCTTGCCAATGGTTGTCGGGCCCTTAACAACAACATGCGGACCAATAACGGTGCCTGCACCCAATTCGACCTCCGCACCAATAATGCTATACGGCCCAATTTCGCAGTCAGCGGCAACCCTTGCCGTTTCATCGACAATGGCCGTGGCGTGAATCAAAGTTCAATCTCGTTTTTCGCAATGATGACTTCACTGGTGCAAACCGAATTACCATCGACGGTCCCAATTGCATCAAACTTTGAGATACCTCGTTTAGAACGTGTCAGATTTACTGACAGATGCAATTGATCGCCGGGCACCACTTGCTGTTTGAAACGTGCTTTGTCAATGCCAACCAACAAATACAGCGTTTCCTCAGACGGATAACCACCCAGACTCTTGAACGCATGCAACGCACACGCTTGCGCCATGGCCTCAAGGATTAGCACACCGGGAAAGATGGGCGACTGCGGAAAATGCCCGGTAAATATAGGTTCGTTAAAGGTGACGTTCTTGATCGCTTCAAGAGCACCTTCAGAATCATAACTAAGCACACGATCAATCAGCAGAAACGGATAGCGGTGTGGCAGGTACTTAAGGATTTCCCTGATATCGTCTTGGCCTTCCAATCTCAATCCCACCTTTTGTTGGTTATTCGCCGCGTCGTTCAAGACGCCTCACTCGCTTCAGGAGCTCGTTTAACTTCGACAAAGTAACGAATGTGCGTTTCCATTGTGCACTCGCTTGCAAAGGCATACCAGAGCTGTATCGGCCAGGCTTGTCTATTGACTGCGCAACGAAAGACGTTGCATTCAATACAACACCATCTGCGATGCGTAAATGTCCAATAATATTACTAGCGCCACCAATCTGGCAGTTTGCCCCAATGTGTGTGCTGCCTGCTATACCAACACAACCGGCTATTGCTGTGTTTTCACCAATATGTACGTTGTGAGCAATCTGTATCTGATTGTCCAGGATTACACCATCACCTATGACCGTGTCGTTGATAGCACCTCGATCAATCGTTGTGTTCGCGCCTATATGGACTCGGTTGCCCACCCTGACACGACCAGTTTGGTGGATTGCCTGCCAACCATCAGCATAGGCATATCCAAATCCTTCTGAGCCTACTACGGCCCCACTTTGAATTCGGCATTCTTCACCAAATTCGCAGTCTTGATACACAACCACTCGCGGAAACAAACGCGATCGAGCGCCAATTCTAACACCTGATCCGATAACACAGTGTTCACCGATTATCGTACCGGCTTCAATCCGCGCATTAGCACCAATCACACTATAGGCACCAATACTTGCCGTGGGGTCAATCGTTGCACTTGCAGAGATTTCAACGAGATCGTTGACACCTGCTGCCGGAGCAGACTCTGGCGTGAGCAGCCACGACGCTTGCGCGTAGCTGGCATAAGGATTGGGTGAAATGAGGTAATTACCAGGGGCAATTTGGGCCATTGCCTCTGGAACTATCACTGCTCCAGCAAGGCATGCTTGCAGATCTTCGCTATAGATTGCATTGACAACAAAAGCGAGATCGTTCGAAACAGCGCTGGCCACTGGTGCCAGTTTGTAGACCTGATGGGATGCATCGCCGTGTAGGTCGAGCTCCAGCGCTCGGGCAAGTTCGCCAAGCTTCACAGCAAGTGTGTCACGTTAGGTTAAAGTTGCGGCAACGATTAGTTCGATGACTGAAGACGCAAGTTTTCCTTGACCAGCGTTTCAAGGATGCGCTCTGTAACGTCTATTCGTTTGGCGGCAAACAGAACTCCATCGCTAACGATAAGATCGTACTTGTGCGTTTTACCGAAGCTTGCAATAGCTTCTAATACCAGAATACGTACCTTCTTGAATTCGTTGTTTTTCTGAATATTGAGCTCTTCACGAAAATCCTGCTCTGAGCGTTTAATACGTCTTTCGAGTCCACGTGTTTCGCGGTCGAGTCTAATTTGATCTGCTTCTGGAAGCTCAAGCGTGTTGTCATTGAGCTTTGCAGTGAGCTCCGCTAATTGATCACGCTGTTGTTGCAGCTCTGTTTGCCGGGGAGCGAATTCAGTTTCCAGGCGTTGTTCGGCTTCAAGTGCCTGAGGGGCCTTGTCAATAAGATAAGGAATGTCGACAAAACCAATACGCGATAGTGCAGCGTTGTTCTCATCAGCAACAACAGCGGGCGTTACGCATAGCGCCAGTAGCATTAAAACAAGCCCTGGCAGCCTAAAAGCTGTTTTTAGTACAGTTTTCACAAATTTATCCTTACGTGGCAATTTATTCCCACGACTAGAAAATGGAACCTATGGTGAACTGGAAATCGTCTAATCTATCACCCGACTTATCGTTATAGGGCTTTGCGAAGCTAAATGTCAATGGCCCGACGGGAGATAGCCACACAAATGCGACACCGTAGGAGCCCCTGAACTCGTCTGATTCAAAATCATCGTATTTTCGGTACACATTACCAAAATCAGTAAACAGACTAAACCGTGTAGCACCAGGCTTCTCGACAAATGGAGGCGGGAATATCAGCTCTATTGTGCCGAGTGTTCGGAAGTCGCCACCAGAGGCATTACCCACAGAATCTTTCGGCCCCAGAGAACTTGTGGCATAGCCTCGCAAAGTACTCACGCCACCCGCAAAATAACGTTTGAAAAACGGAATATCTTCGAAATCGCCGTAGCCTTTGCCACCAGCAACACGTACTGTCGATGAGAATGTATAGCGTTCAGTAATTGGATAGAAGAACTCAAAACTGTAGTTCGCTTTCATATAGGTGATGTCACTACCTGGAATACTCACATCGAAATTGAATCGATTGATAAAGCCGCTGGTTGCAAACACGGTTCGGTTACGCGTATCAAACGAGAAACCCAAATTGAAGTGCCATATATCGTAGGTATCGCCATGCGTATCGACAAATTCGTTAATGTCATCTGGCGTGGTCTCGGTACGACCAATTTCTGTTCTCTCGTATCCTGCACCAACTCGGAAAGTTGAAAACTCGCTTAATGGCACACCAAAGTTCACGTTGGCTCCACGCGAACTACTCAGGTACGTGGTTCGGGCTGATGAGTTGGATGTATCTGTTTCAGAAATAAAAGCTCGAACTGTTCGACTGATACCATCATCGGTGAAATAGGGATCACGAATCGACAACGAAAGCTGACGAGTGGTGTCTGAGTTATCAAACGCGAACTGCATGCTCTGACCTGTACCAAACAGATTCTCTTGTGAAAATGCCAGACTGATAGTGGCACCTTCAGTTCCATAACCAAAGCCTGCGCTAAACGAGCCTGATGGTCCTTCAGTAACATCCACTTCCAGATCGACTTGATCATCACTTCCGGGTACTCGCGGAGTACGAATGCTGACAGTCTGCATAAAAGCCAAACGCTGCAATCGAATTCTGGAACGATTAACCAGAGCCGGAGAAAAACGACTGCCCTCAAACTGTCGCATCTCTCTACGCAGTACTTCATCTCGGGTTTTGTACTGGCCCGTAAAGACTATTCGCCGTACATACACGCGTTTTCCCGGACTAACAACAAACGTCAAGCCAACATCTTTGGATTCGTCATTAATATCTGGCAGTACATCGACCTCAGCAAAGGCAAATCCATCCTGACCAAGACGATCTGTAATTGCGTTGCTGCTACGCACTATATCTTTACGAGCAAAAACCCCACCTTTTTCTACTTCAATTAAATCGAGCAGTTCTTGTTCAGGCACATCGAGCTCACCGCGCAGATTGACTTCTCGAACCGTATAACGATCACCTTCATTGATATTGATAACAACGAATATGTCTCGCTTGTCAGGAGAGATAGACACTTGTGTAGATACAACCTCAAATCGGGTATAGCCGCGATCGAGATAGAATGAACGTAGCGTTTCAATATCGGCTGCAAGTTTGACTTGCGAGTATTCGTCCGCCGAACTGAACGGGTTGGGCGTGTATTCACGCGACTGCAGCAAACGAACCAGTTCGTCTTCTGTATAGCTGGTATTACCAACGATATTTATATGCTGTATTTTCGCAATCGCACCTTCAGTAATATCAATATCCAACGCAACACGATTACGCTCAAGGTCTTTGACGTCAATATCGATTTCACTACCGTAGTTACCGGCACTGAAATAAACCCGACGTAATTCGCGTTCTACGGTTTCAAGCAACGAGCGGTTATACACACGACCCAGTGCTATATCTGCTTGTCGTAACGAGGCTTGTAGCTCATCGGTTGGAATTTTCTGATTACCATCAATCGATATGCTACCGATGGATGGGCGCTCTACTACTTCAACGAGCAGAATGTTAGCGTCTCGACGTTTGATGACAACGTCGCTAAACAAACCAGTGTCGTACAGCGCACGCAAAGCACGCGAACCATCTCGGGCCGGGTCAAAATTGTCTCTTGAGCGAACTGGCAAATAGTTAAGCACGGTGCCAAGGTCAATACGTTCATTGCCTTCGACAACAATATCGGCAACCACAAAACTTTGCGCAGACGAGCTGGATTGCTGCGCTGACAGCGGCTGGCAACACATGACTGCTATCAGGCAAACACCGACCGCCAATGAACGTAGTCGACTCATTGAAACAACCGCCAAATATCGTTGTAAAAAGCCAGAAACATCAACCCACCAAGTATGACTAAACCAATTTGCTGCCCTATTATTTGCACCCGTTCCGATACCGGCTTACGGGTTATCGCCTCAACCGCAAAATAGACCAGATGACCACCATCGAGCATCGGGATTGGCAGAAGATTAAGCACTGCCAGACTGATACTTATCATGGCGATGAAATTAATATAGTGGTCAATACCAATTGATGCAGATTGTCCTGCATATTGTGCAATGCTAATAGGCCCACTGATGTTGTCCAGAGACGCTTGGCCGGTAACCAGCTTGAGCAGCATTCGGACCGTCAGCGTGGTCATATCCCACGTTCGCTGCAATGCCTTCACGAAGGCGGTACCCACTGGATATTGAACCGTAATTCTGGCTTTTTCGAATAAAGCGGCCGACTGCGTTTCTGTGACCCCAACACGACCAATAGTGACGCCATCGATGTCAACCGATTGAGGCGTCATATTCAAAGCCAACTGACCACCGTCACGTTGAACAACCAGCGCAAGCGGTTTGTTTGCATTGGGTTGCACCGCGTTAACAAAATCGAGCCAACTATCAATCGGTTTCTCGTCAACACTGAGCACCAGATCGCCGGGCAACATACCAGCATCTGCAGCCGCACCATCGGGCATCACTGTACCAATTAACGGTTCTATATCCGGATACCAGTTAGTGAAGCCCATTCCGGCAAGCGGGTCACCACCGTCTTTGAGTACAGTGACGTCTGACAACTTCAGCTCACGCGTGGTAAACGAGCCAGTAACCGTTTCCACCTCTACCAAAGCCGGCTCTGATACATCAAGGCTGGCGTCGAGCAGTGCAAGCCTGGCGTCGGTCCACGAAGGCGTGGCAGTACCATTGACGGCCACCAGACGATCTTCCGGCTGGAATCCGCTAATAGCCGCGGGTGAGTCCGGTGCAACGGGTCCGAGTAATGGTGCTATGCCACTAATGCCGATCATCATGACCAGCCAATAGGCAGCGATAGCGAGCAGAAAATTGGCCATAGGCCCAGCGATGACAACGGCTGCACGTGCCCACAATGGTTTCTGATTAAACGCCATGTGGCGCTCACCCGGGCTCACCGTGTCAACACGCTCATCGAGCATCTTTACGTATCCGCCCAACGGTATGGCTGCAATAGTGAACTCAGTACCGTCTACTTTGCTGACGCGTGTCCACAGAGCTTTGCCCATGCCAATCGAGAATCGCAGCACCTTGATTCCGACTCGGCGGGCAACCCAGTAATGGCCAAACTCGTGAATGGCTATCAGTATGCCCAGCGCTACCACGAAGGCGGCTGCGCTGAAGGCTACGTTGCTGAACATGAAAACATGATTTTATTTGAAGCTTTAACCGAGCAGTTTATCGAGTTTAGTTTTGGCCAGACTACGTGCATCCTCATCCGCTTCAATGATAGTGCTCAATTCGACTGCCGGGGAGATTTTTGCGTATGACAATGTATCTTCAACCAACTCAGCGAGTTGTAAAAATGAGACAGATCCTGCCAGAAAAGCCTCGACCGCGATTTCGTTGGCTGCATTTAGGACCGTCGGTGCCGTTCCACCTGTCTGCTGGGCTTCATATGCAAGTCGCAAACACGGGAATCGATTCACGTCTGGTGATTCAAAATGCAAGCCGGCAATTTCAGTGAAATTAAGGTGCTCAACGCCAGACTCAATACGCTCCGGCCAGGCCAGTGCATGAGCTATTGGAGTACGCATATCAGGGCGTCCCAGCTGCGCTAGCACTGAACCATCGCGGTACTGAACCATCGAGTGCACAACGCTTTCGGGATGGATTAACACCTCGATATCGCTCAGTTGTAACGAGAACAAGGTGCAGGCTTCAATGACCTCCAGACCCTTATTCATTAATGTTGCAGAATCGATCGAAATCTTTGGCCCCATATTCCAGTTTGGATGTTTGAGTGCTTGTTGCGGCGTTACAACAGCAAGCTCTTCAAGCGAACAATTACGTAATGGACCACCCGAACCAGTAAGTAAAATTTTTTCAATACCGGCTTCATTTTTGTTCAAAGAATGATCAGCGATACATTGAAAAATAGCATTGTGCTCGCTGTCGGTAGGCATAATCAGCGCTCCGGACGCGGCTGCTCGTTGCATTAACAACGACCCGCTCATAACCAGCGCTTCTTTATTCGCCAACACAACTCGTTTACCACTACTGGCTGCGGCAAGTGTAGAACGCAGGCCCGCAGCACCAACAATGGCCGCAACCACCACATCGATATCGTCGGCACTGACTCGCTCACACAAAGCCTCTTCGCCTTGTAACACGGTGATTTCAAGATTTTCGTTACGACATTTTTGTTGAAGCTGTTCGGCAGCTGTTGCATCCTGCATGACAGCGTAGGACGGTTTATGGACCTGGCATTGAAGAAAAATGGCATCGACACTCAGATTTGCCGATAGCGTGTGCACCCGATAACGATCAGGATGCCTGCCAATGACATCGAGAGTACTCTGCCCTACTGACCCGGTGGAACCAAGTATTGCAACTGACCGCAGTTCGGTCACATCCATACCCAGAAAAATGCAAATACAGGCAGCGCAGCAATGACCCCATCGAACCGATCAAGTACACCCCCATGACCGGGTAACAACTGTGAACTGTCTTTCATGCTCGCAGCCCTTTTCATACGACTCTCAAACAGATCGCCCAGAACAGACGCCGCCGCAGCAAACACAGTGGCGATAAAGAGCTTAAAAGCAATGCCTTCTGGCCACGAACCTATCACCAGTGCCAGTACATACAGGACAAAGGCACAGGCGAGCCCGCCATAAACGCCCTCCCATGATTTACCCGGGCTGATAAGCGGTGCAAGTTTACGTTTGCCGAATCGACGGCCTGAGAAGTAAGCACCAATATCCATCACCCAGACAACACCCAGTGCATACAACAACAACCAGCCGGAGGCGCTGGGCGCATAGCTTCGCATGTACTGAATCGCAATGGCTGCGATCGGTAAAATTAGCAAGCCAACAATCAACCATGCAAATGATACGTCTGTTATATCAGACAAACCTGGCTTCAGATATAACTGAATGGGCACGCACAACCAGAACAGCAAACCGACCAACATCACTGTGGCCACGCTAGTGTCGACTAATGACGAATTCAGACTGATGAGGGTCACCGCACCCACCATGATCGCAAATACTGTTTGCGCATGTTCATGCGATACACCGCAAAGCCTGCTCCACTCCCAGGCAGACGCTGCCACGATAAGCGCTAACACCAGGCTAAAAAAACTAACCGACGCAAAGCCCAACAGGGCTGCGAAAACAACCAGCAACACAACCGCAGTTATTACTCGTTCTTTAAGCATGTTTACCTGTTACCTGATCGCCGGTTTTACCAAAGCGTCGTTGTCGGCCCGCAAAGAACGTTATCGCATTTTCAAGCTCTGCATCACTGAAGTCGGGATACAGAACATCGGTAAAATAGAGCTCCGTATAAGCCAGATGCCAAAGCAGGTAGTTACTGATGCGCTTCTCACCACCGGTTCTTATAAACAAATCTGGTTCGGTTACTTTAGACAAGGTGACAGCAGATGAAAATGAGTCGATAGTAATATCGTTAGGCTGTATTGTTCCCTGCTGTACCTGCAAAGCTAATTTTCTGGCCGCGTTTACGATGTCCCATCGACCACCATAATTTACCGCAACACTCAGATGCAAACCGGTGTTTTCTACCGTTATCGACTCGGCGCTACTCATCTCGTTTTGTAGTTTTTCAGAAAAAGCCGAACGCTCACCGATAAAGTTTATGCACACACCGTTATCATGCAACTTGCTAACTTCACTTTTCAAACCACGCAAGAATAAATCCATTAACAGCCCGACTTCCTGCTCAGGTCGAGCCCAGTTTTCACTGGAGAAAGCAAACAGGGTTAGCGCTTTGATACCACGCCGTGCGCAAGCTTCAACAATATCGCGAGTTGTTCGAAACCCGGCTTGATGGCCTGCAGCACGAGGCAACCCACGCTTCTTCGCCCAGCGCCCATTACCATCCATGATGATGGCAATGTGTTTCGGAGTGGTGTTGCAAGGAGGATTCATACTTCTTATTTTTATTGTGGCGGTAGCAATGTCAGCCAAAGATGCCGGAGGTTCAAACCTCCATCAGTTCACCTTCTTTCTTCTGCAAAATTTCATCGATCTCAGCAATTGATGCATCGGTTACTTTTTGCACTGACTCTTCGCCTTTACGAAGCTCATCTTTGGAAATTTCTTTTTCTTTTTCAAGGTCTTTTAAATCACTATTCGCATCGCGACGCACATTTCTAACAGCCACTCTGCCACCTTCAGCTTCACCACGCACAACCTTCACCATGTCTTTGCGGCGCTCTTCGGTCATTGGCGGAACAGGAACACGGATTACTGTACCGGCCGTGTTTGGGTTCAGCCCAAGATCTGAATTGATGATGGCCTTTTCAATTGCCGCAACCATGGGTGGTTCCCACGGCGTCACGGTCAACGTGCGCGCGTCATCGGTGTTGATGTTGGCAACCTGACTTAACGGGGTTTCTGCCCCGTAGTAATCCACCTTAACGTGCTCAAGCAAACTCGGATGTGCCCGACCGGTGCGCATACGCGACAGTTCATTCTCTAGTGCTTCAACGCTTTTTTTCATGCGTTGCTTTGCGTCTTTTAAAATATCGTCGATCATAGTATTACTCTCAACTCACAGTTGTACCAACACTTTCACCCATCACCAACTTCATAAGGTCACCATCCTTATTCATGTTGAATACTTTGACAGGCAGATTATTATCTCTACACAACACAACGGCAGTGGTATCCATAACACCCAGTTTTTGCTGTATAGCATCATCAAAGCTGATCTGATCATAACGTACCGCATCGTCATGCTTCATTGGGTCTTTGTCGTAGATACCATCAACCTTGGTGCCCTTGATCATTATATCTGCGCCAACTTCGACGGCACGTAAACTTGCGGCAGAATCGGTGGTAAAAAACGGATTTCCCGTGCCTGCAGCGAAAAGCACAATTCTGCCTTTTTCAAGGTGTCGAACGGCGCGACGACGAATATAGTCCTCGCACACGTTGTTTATCGGCAATGCCGACATGACGCGACAATAAGCACCGGCATTCTCAATAGCATCCTGCATAGACAAACAATTTATAACCGTCGCCAGCATGCCCATATGATCGCCGGTAACCCTGTCCATGCCGGCTTCGGCCAAACCCGCACCACGAAAAATATTGCCACCGCCGATAACCATCGCTACTTCAACACCGATATCGCTAACTGCTTTCACGTCGAGCGCCATCTGCCTGATGTAGGCGGGGTCGATGCCATAATCCATATTGCCCATTAAAGCTTCACCACTGAGCTTGAGCAATATTCTTTTATATGCCGGACGGACCGCTTCGTTCATGTTGATTACCTGATGTTTTACCTGATACAAAAAAGCCGGGCAATGCCCGGCTTTCAATTATAGACAAATTAGCAATTCTATTACTATTCGCTATCCTTCGTGCTCGCCTCGACTTGCGCCGCGACTTCGTCAGCAAAGTTTTCAACTTTCTTCTCGATCCCTTCACCCACTTCCAGTCGGTGAAACGCCGTTACAGTCGCACCAGCAGATTTCAACACTTTTTCTACAGACTGATCAGCGTCTTTAACAAACGCCTGACCGACTAAGGTGATGTCGGCAAGATACTTACGCATGCGGCCTTCAGTCATTTTTTCAACAATCTCTGCCGGTTTGCCACTTTCGGCCGCTTCGGCCATAAGCACAGCTTTCTCTTTCTCAAGCATCTCAGCGGGTACACCCGTCGCATCGACACAGTGAGGATTGGTTGCAGCAATGTGCATGGCGATATCTTTCGCAAGTGCCACATCACCACCAGCCAATTCAGCCACAACGCCGATTCGCCCGTTATGGGAATACTGACCTAACTGACCACCAGCACTGGCACCTGCCACAAAACGTCGGACCTGGATATTTTCGCCAATCTTGGCTACCAACTCTTTGCGCACGTCTTCAACTGCCCGGCCACCTATTTTTATGTCGTCAACACTCGCAGGCTGATCGTCGAGTACTGCTTGAGTAACCGCATTTACGAAACCAATGAAGTCTTCTGACTTGGCTGCAAAATCGGTCTGGCTGTTGATTTCAACTATGGCATAGCGTTTACCATCATCCGATAGCTTAATTTCTACAACACCTTCTGCAGCGGTATTACCCGATTTCTTGTCAGCCTTTGCAAGGCCAGAAATACGCATTTGCTCAATCGCAGCATCCATATCACCTTCGGCTGCCGTGAGTGCTTTTTTACACTCCATCATGCCGGCACCGGTGCGCTCGCGTAGCTCCTTAACCATCGACGCGGAAATTTGCATCTTAAAATTCTCCGAAACTTATATGTGTTATTTGGTCTAGTTTAGCTGCCGTCGCCCGATGGGGCATCTGCCGCAGCATCATTAGCTGCATTGCTCAACATGGCTTCCGCCTCTGCTTTAGCTGCATCGTCAGTTGTTGCCGCTGGGGCCGGGGTAGCCGCAGCTGCCGCATCTGTTGGTGCGGCTGCAGGTGCAGGTTCGGCTGAGGCCGCATCATTCGCAGCTCCACCAGCAGGAGCTTGAGCTGGTTCCGCTGCGGCGACCATCTCTTCTTCCATATTGCCTGAAGCGCGCTTGCCGTCAGTTACCGCACCGCCAATCGCGTTTGAATAGAGCTGAATTGCCCGAATCGCGTCGTCATTACCCGGGACAACGTAGTCAACACCATCTGGTGTGTTATTGCTGTCGACAATCGCAACCACGGGAATGCCAAGCTTGTTAGCTTCGGCAACGGCAATACGCTCATGACCAACGTCAACAATAAAAAGCGCATCTGGAAGTCGTTCCATGTGCTTGATACCGCCCATTGTTTTTTCGAGCTTCTCATACTCACGCGTCAAACCGAGTGCCTCTTTCTTACTAAGCCGGTCAAATCCACCGTCGGCCTGCATTGCTTCGAGTTCAAGCAATCGCTTGACCGATACCTTGACGGTTTTGAAGTTGGTCATCATGCCACCAGACCAACGGCGGTTCACATACGGCATGTTGCATTCCATCGCTGCGTCTTTAATTGCATCACGAGCGGCGCGCTTGGTTCCAACAAACAGCACGCGACCGTTTTTGCTGGCAATTTTGCCAAGAAAATTGGCAGCATCGTTCAGCGCAGGCAGGCTGCTTTCGAGATTGAAAATGTGAATGTTATTACGCTCACCGTAGATGTATTGAGCCATCTTGGGTGACCAGTAACGTGTTTGGTGTCCGAAATGCACGCCAGCCTCTAGCATCTGGCGCATGGTGACAGTAGCCATAAATTGTTCCTGTGTTTGGGTTAGGCCTCCGCGAATCGGCCTCAACAGACCATTTGCTACCGTAATAGCATTTGGCACCCGGCTGGACCTGATTGATTCGCGTGTGGAATATAGGGCAAACAAACTACCCTGCTCAGCCCGACTTTATAACACAAACAGGGCCAGCACGGTAAACTAGGACAATCTCAACCTGAGTGTTTTTGCGAGTTTTATGTCCATCAAGCTTAAAAGCCCCGAAGATATCGAGAAAATGCGCATTGCCGGGCGGATGGCCGCCGAAGTGCTGGATTTGATCACCGAGCATGTCGTACCAGGTGTCACCACCGACGAACTCAATGAAATCTGCCATGAGCACATCGTTAATGTGCAGGGAGGCACGCCTGCAACCCTGAATTACAAAGGCTTTCCAAAGTCCATCTGCACCTCAATCAACCAGCAAATTTGTCACGGCATCCCGAGCGATCGGGTTCTGAAAAAGACCGATATTGTCAATATTGATGTAACCGTTATAAAGGACGGCTATTATGGCGACACCAGCCGCATGTACTACGTTGGCAAGCCGCAGCCGCATGCGCAACGATTATGCGAAGCTGCCTACGAAGCAATGGTGCGTGGCATAAAAGTGGTCCGTCCAGGTGCGACGCTGGGCGATATTGGTTTTGCCATCCAGAGTTATGCTGAGAGCGAACGCTACTCTGTCGTGCAGGAGTATTGTGGCCACGGTATTGGCACCAGTTTTCATGAAGATCCCCAGATTCTGCACTATGGCCGTGCCGGCAAGGGGTTGGAACTGTGCGCTGGAATGACCTTTACTATTGAGCCAATGATCAATCATGGCAAACGTCACACTCGTGTTCTGGCCGATGAATGGACTGTTGTCACCAAAGATCGTAGTTTGTCTGCACAATGGGAGCATACAGTGCTGGTAACCGAAGACGGATACGAACTGCTAACCCTCAGCGAGAATCAGTCGCTTTAGTGCATGCCTTCGACACATATTTTATTGAATGCTTAACCGCAAACGTAACTGCTAACGCATCCGCAAACTTCTCGCAGACATGACCGACTCCTCCCATTTAGCATCTGTCGAAATTGACTTGTCGCCGATTCAGGCAGCATTACCTGATGATGCAAACAACACACTTGCGTACAAGGCTGCATTGCACAAGGGTCGCGAAGCGGTTCATGATGCTTTCGAACGCGGAGCTAAACCTGAGCAACTGCTCCTTTGGCAAACACATGTAACCGATCTGGTGTTTCGCCATTTATGGACAACACAATCGGAAAAATTCGACGGTATGGATCTTATTGCGGTAGGTGGGTACGGCCGTGCGGAACTGCATCCACACTCCGACATAGACATCAGTATTCTTTTGGAAGCGCCCGCTACTGATCAGCAAGCCATGGACTTAAGTGCATGGGTCACAAGCCTGTGGGACCTTGGCTTAGACATAGGACACAGTGTCCGAACAGTTGAAGATTGCGAACGCGAAGCGGCAGACGATCTTACTGTTATCACCAATCTGATGGAATCGCGATTACTCTGTGGCGAAGGTATTTTGTTCGAACGCATGCGCAGTGCGACAGGTCCTGAGAAAATGTGGCCGTCTGATCAATTTTTTAAAGCTAAAGTACGCGAGCAAACAAAACGGCTGCAAAAGTTCGACACAAATGCCTACCGACTTGAGCCCAATGTAAAAGAAAGTATTGGCGGTTTGCGTGACATACAAACTATTTCCTGGGTTTGCCAGCGACACTTTGGAACACGTGACTTGCATGACTTGGTCACACACGAGCTATTGACTCAAGCTGAATACGATGGACTTCGAGACAGCCTGGAATTGCTTTGGAAAATTCGCTATTTGCTACATCATTTTAGTAACAAGCGTGAAGATCGCTTGTTGTTTGATCATCAAAAAGACATTGCCCATGCATTTGGCTTTACTAATGATGAAGATAACCAAAGCATAGAGCAGGTAATGCAACTGTTTTATCGCAGCGTGATGGAACTACAACGATTGAATGAAATCATCATGCAGGGAATTGGTGGTGAGATTTCAGGTGTCACCGCATCGATTGAACCTACGCCGGTAAATAGCCGGTTTCAAGTGCGCAATGGCTTTCTTGAAGTGACTCGCGATGATGTTTTTGAGGAATATCCACCTGCCCTGCTCGAAGTATTCTTCTTGTTTGGCAGCACGCCCGCCGCTGAAAACATTCGCAGTAATACCGTACGTCTTATTCGAGCCCATCTTGATTTAATTGATGATGAATTTCGCGCCAACACAGTGGTTCGTGAATTGTTTCTGCAGATTTTCAGCAACCCGAATAAACTCTCGCGAAAAATTCGCATGATGAATCGCTACGGCGTCATGGCTGCATACATACCAGCATTCGATGCAATAGTGGGCCGGATGCAATATGATCTGTTTCACATCTATACCGTTGATGAGCACACGGTATTTGTTATTAGCAACTTACGCCGTTTTGCGTTTCCCGAGTACGCACATGAGTTTCCACTTTGTAGCTTTGTTGCTCAGCAGTTACCTCGCCCTGAGTTGTTGTATATCGCCGGCCTGTTTCACGACATAGCCAAGGGGCGCGGAGGAGATCATAGTATTCTGGGGGCAGAAGATGCAGAAATTTTTTGTAAGGAGCATGAGCTCAAACCAGATGAAACGGAGTTGGTACGGTGGGTAGTACGGCACCATCTTCTTATGTCGACCACAGCACAGCGTAAAGATATTTCCGACCCGGATGTACAAGTCGAATTCACCCGGCAAGTCGGCACTCTGAACAAACTTAATCATTTGTTCTTACTCACTGTTGCCGACATCCGCGCAACCAATCCAGAGCTTTGGAATTCATTCAAAGATAGCTTGCTGCAGCAGCTCTACCAGTCTACAGCTCAGCTACTCCAACGCGGCTTGGATAATCCGATCGATAGTGGCGATATGATCTGGCAACGTCAAATGCACACGTTCGGCCTGCTTGAACACACCGATTTTGAAAAATCACAAATGGAAAATTTGTGGGAACGGCTTGGTGAAGATTACTTCAAGCAATACCCTGCCACCGAAATAGCCAGACACACAGAATTTATCCTCACCAACGAAAATACGCCCGGACCGCTAATTTCATTGCGTCAATCTGATTCGCGTGGTTGCACTGAGGTGCTCATCTACACACCAGACACACCCGCTCTGTTCGCAACTGTTACGACGGTCCTTGATCAACTGCAGCTTGATGTACAGTCAGCCACCATTAATTCAACTGCAGAGAACTATGATTTGCACACTTTCTATGTACTCGAATCGGATGGTGAACTCATAACCGAAGATACACGCCAGGAACAATTGATAACATTACTGCGTACCGAACTCAACACACCGCAAGATATTCCGACACTCGGTGCTATACGGCCCTCGCGTCAGCTGCGACACTTCAGCATTCCCACCACGGTCGAATTCGACGATGGCACTGATTGCACCGAAGTTCACATCGTTGCCGCTGATCGTCCCGGTATTCTATCGAGCATTAGTCGCGTATTTTTACGAGCAGGCATTGAGGTGCAAGCCGCACGGATTGGTACACTTGGCGAGCGAATCGAAGATGTATTTTTTGTTACCGATAAGCAAAATAAGCCGATATCCAGCGACGAAGATCGTACCAGGCTTGCCAGTATGCTAATTGAGCGACTGTAAGAACCTTGAATACTATAAAACAGCAAAGCAAAACAATTGATCTGTTAGTCGATCTGGTGAAACGACCTTCAGTGACGCCTGAAGATCACGGCTGCCAACAACTCATAGCGACACGCTTGCAAGCACTTGGATTCAACATTGAACACATGCGCTGCAACGATGTTGATAATCTGTGGGCGCGGTTAGGCACCGAACAACCGCTGTTTGTTTTTGCTGGTCATACCGATGTAGTGCCAACAGGTGACCACGATGAGTGGTCAACTCATCCGTTTTCGGCAGAAATTCGTGATGGCATGTTATATGGTCGCGGTGCTGCCGACATGAAAAGCGGTGTGGCTGCAATGGTAACGGCGATCGAACGCTTTGTTCAGTCAGATAAAATCATTCACGGGTCAATCGCATTGTTGCTAACCAGCGATGAAGAAGGTCCTGCGATAAATGGTACTCGTAAGGTCGTTGAAGCACTTGATGCGCGGAACGAGACAATGGACTACTGCGTTGTCGGTGAACCAACGAGCAAAGATACCCTGGGCGACACAATAAAAAATGGCAGACGCGGCTCGCTTAGTGCCAAACTGGTGGTGCGTGGCAGACAAGGTCATGTGGCCTATCCTCACCTGGCCGATAACCCGACGCACAGGTCATTTAAATTTCTGGATGAGCTTGTAGCCATTAATTGGGATCAAGGTGATGAGAATTTTCCACCTACTACACTACAAATTTCAAATATCAATGCTGGAACCGGCGCGGGTAATGTAATCCCGGGAACACTAACCATCGATTTCAATCTGCGCTACAGTCCTGCTACAACCATTACGCAGATTCAAAACCAGATTGATGCCTTGATTAAAAAACATGCGCTTGACACGACCATCGACTGGCATGATAGCGCTCATCCCTTTCTGACACCGACTGGATCACTAACCAATGCAATGCGATCAGCAGTGGCTAGTGTCGTGAGTGCTGAAGCAAAGCTTGATACTGGCGGTGGTACATCAGACGGTCGATTTATTGCGAAAACCTGTAAGCAGGTTATTGAATTTGGACCATTGAATGCCACCATCCATCAAACCGATGAGCGAATCAGCTGTGAAGACATTGACTCGCTTTCTTTGATCTACGAAAAATTGCTCGAGAAAATACTCGGCACACAGGAGAACTAGGCATGGGCATGTTAGACGGAAAACGTATTTTAATAATAGGCGTTGCCAGCAAACGGTCCATAGCCTGGGGCATTGCTCAGTCCATGCATCGCGAAGGCGCTACACTGGCGTTCACCTATCAGAACGATCGACTAAAAGATCGCGTTATCGATATGGCAGCCGAATGCGACTCAACTATTACCCTGCCGTGTGATGTCGGTGAAGACGAGCAGATTGACAACCTTTTCACAGCGTTAAAAAAAGAATGGGGCACATTCGATGGCTTTGTTCATGCGGTGGCTTTTGCACCTCGTGAAGCACTTGATGGCGACTACCTTGATTCAATTACCCGAGATGCATTTCGTATTGCTCATGATGTTAGCTCATATAGTTTCGCAGCGCTTGCAAAAAGTGCGCGCCCTATTCTCAATGATGGCTCATCGTTAATCACACTATCGTACCTTGGCGCTGTACGCGCAATGCCAAACTACAACGTAATGGGACTAGCCAAAGCATCACTGGAAGCCAATACACGCTTTATGGCAAATTCGCTGGGCAGTAACGGCATTCGGGTTAACGCCATTTCTGCCGGACCCATTAAAACGCTTGCTGCAGCTGGCATTGGAAATTTCAAAAAACTACTGGGCCACGTTGCTAAAGTTGCTCCATTAAAAGAAAATACCACCATAGAACAGGTAGGCGATACAGCCGCATTTTTGGCCTCGCCTATGTCTTCGGGTATTACCGGCCAGATCATTTACGTAGATGGTGGGTACAACGTGGTTGCAATGCCAGATTTGGCTGAGTCGTAACTGGCCGGAGATTTATGAATGATACAAGCGTATCGCTTACTACCGGGTCGATAGCAGGACACCTGATCAGACTATCCATACCCGCATCCATGGGTATGATTTTCAATACGCTATATAATCTGTCCGATTTCTGGTTCGCAGGGAAATTATCGGACGATGCGTTAGCGGGGGTGTCGATTGCAGGCAGCGTTTTCTTTTTGATACTTGCGATTGGTATTGGTATTCAAGTCGGTGCATCAGCCGTTATTGCTCCCGAAGTCGGGAAAGGCAATACCAAACAAGTAAAAGAACTTGTCGACCAAGTGTTTGGACTTTCACTGGCCTTAAGCCTGGTGGTCACAGTAGTTGGCTGGATATTCGCAGAGCGATTGGTGCTTTTTCTCGGTGCTGAAGAAACTATCGCACCTTTATCCATGGAGTACGTGACCATCACACTCCTCGGTTCGTTCTGCTTTGTTCTCAGTTTTGCAGCAGCAGGTGCTCTCATGGCTATGGGCGATACCGCATCAAACCGGAATGCACTGGCTGCCGGTTTTTTCGCTAACCTCATACTCAACCCGTTACTCACATTCAGCCTGCATTTGGGGGTCACCGGCCTTGCATTGGCTACGGTAATTATTAAGTTAGCCTCCGCCATTTATCTTTTTTGGGTGTTGTCAAAACGATTGGGTGGCTGGTCCGTGCCCAAACTGGAACTTAGAAAATGGTTGGACTTGTTGCGCCAGGTTCTGCCGGCCAGCTTTAACATGCTGACAATAATACTGGGCGGCTTTATATCCGTTTCGCTGGTTGGACGATTTGGTAGTGAACACGTTGCAGGCTATGCCGTCGGACTCAGACTGGAACAAGTGCTGCTACTACCCGCTCTGGGTTTAAACGCTGCTGTGATGGCCATCGCCGGACAAAATTTTGGAGCTGGTAACAATGAGCGTGTGTTTGAAACTTACCGTAAGGCGTTACTTATAGGACTGGCTATGGCAGCAATTTCAATTCCGGTGATGATTTTTCTATCACCTGCCATGATGGGTTTCTTTAGTAGCGATGCAGCAATTATTGGAACCGGCGCGGCATATCTACGCATTGATGCGTTTGCTTTCTATGCTTACGTGGTGCTGTTTCTAAGTACAGCTATATTGCAATCGATGAAACGCCCCTATTTTCCGATGTTTCTTGGAATTGCTCGACAAGTTGTCATCCCGGTAAGCATCAACTATGCGCTGATTGTCTGGTTGGACTTTCCCATGATATCGATCTTCTACACTATCATTTGCGTGGTGGTATTAGCTGCGGTGTTTGCGCATTGGTATACGCGCAGGCAGTTACACAATCTATGAGTCAACGCAGCAATGGCTCCAGAGGGCCTCGTCCGAAAAGCCGGGCATAAAGGCCAGCGATGAGTATCGATATTCCAGCTATTACAACAGATACCGGTAGTAGCCGGGATTGTCCCATAGTGTTGTAATACCCCAAGCCGTAGGCACTAAAAAAAAAGCCTGCAATAACACCTTGTAACACATAGGTTGACAGTGAATTCTGACCCGCTTGTATGAACAGAAGCGGAATATTTCTACCTTTGGAAAAACGCAGGAAAAGATAGATATAAACCGCGGTCAATGCAGGTGCACCAATTGGAATAAAAACGAAACCTATCAATTCCAGTATTTCCCATTGCTCTGGAATCAGACCACTAATCGTACCCGCATACAGCAGGTTCAACGGCACTGCAACAACCAACAATAGCGCCAGTTTTTCGTGGAGTAAATCAACAAGACTTCTTGTTTGCGTAAAAAAATCGGCCTTTGCAGCAGCAAGTCCAACAGCGAACGATCCGAACACCAACGGCCCCTGCACAAGAATTATGAATGTAAAGGCGGCTGGCCAATTCAGAATACGTGCACTTGTTGCGTCTAAGAAATTTTCACCACGCCCACTATCCCAACTATTCATCAAACTCTTATCGTCTAGTTCAGCCATTTCGAGCAATACAGCAAACAAAAACAAGCAGCACATACTCAATGGCACCATCCATTTTACAAGGCTCAGCAACCGCATCACAGAGTAGTCCCTGACAAACCAGAAAACACACCCCAACAACGCATAGGGCAATAAAATGTCACCATTGAAAACAAAAACAGCATGCATCGCACCCAGCAACGCCAACCCGACCATGCGACGAAAATAACGCTGCTTGAACGATTGACCACGCCGCAAAGCTGAGCGCGCCTGAATGTGTACTCCCCACCCAAAAACAAATGAAAATAGCAGAAAGAATTTAAGCTGGAAAAACCCCGCTACAAAAAAGACACCCAGGCGATCAATCAGTGCATCAGGCGGGAAAAAAAAGGCCGCAGTAGACTGCGCCATAACGGGGATATTGACTACACAAATACCAACGAGTGCCGCGAGTCTAAGTACATCAATTTCGTTGCTGCGTTGCGGCATCGCGTTAGATTTTCATCTAGGTTTTAAGAGTAAGATATACCTTAGCAACTTACGATGCTCGCCTTTGTATCAGTTTGTTTGCTTGTCGAGCACGATCAGCTTTATTATTATCTTAGATTCCAGACTCTATTTTAGTTCGAACAGAACATCCGGGCATTTCTCCTCATTGTTCTCACCATTCGTATACTCGATGGGTGTGAATCCGTGTCGTTTATAAAAACTTATGGCCCTCTGGTTTTCCTGGAATGTCCACAATCGGATGGGGCGAGGCAAAATGCTGAGCGCATGCTCCAGCAATTCGGTACCAACACCCTTGCCAACATGACCAGGTGCAATATACAGCTGATCTATCCATCCAACCCGGCCCCCAGGCCGATCAAATCCAGGCTTATCCCGTTCAACCTCATCAGAAATCGAAGTGGCAAGTACACCTACATCCTCCTCATTGAGCTGGCTGATAATAACGCCACCGGTTGGAATCAATATATTGCCTACCCAACTGCTAGTTTCAGCAAGCGAATGGGGTGATTCGGCATAAGGAAGGTAGGTTTGTCTTGATGTATTGAGAATTTGTACGACGATCTGAGTATCGTCAGAATTTGCTTGTCGAAGCTGCATCGTTATAGATCGATTTAGCATTTCTATGTACGTTGCCTGCTTATCACCCGAAACAAGGCACGGCATAGTGGAACCAGCCAAAGAAGAATAACCAGCACCCCAAGCGTTGCCGCGATCGGTCGCGAGAAGAACCCCATCAAGTCACCGTCTGCTTTGATCATTGACGACATAAAGTTATCTTCCAGCATGGTTCCAAGCACAATGCCAAGAATAGTCGGTGCTACTGGAAATCCGTTTTCTTCCATGAAGTAGGCCAGTACGCCCATAACCAACATGATAGTCACTCCGAAAACAGTGTTGTTGATGGCAAACGATCCAACTATGCAAAACATAAGAATGATCGGTATCAACACATGTCTGGGGACACGCAGTATTAGACGCGAAAGACGAATGGCTAAAAAACCTAACGGCAGCAGAGCCAGATTGGCAATAAAAAAGGCTATAAAAACCGCATAGATCAATTCAGGCTGTGACATAAAAACGGTTGGCCCGGGGTTCATGCCTTTCATATACAAAACACCGATTACAATGGCGGTTATCGAGTCACCCGGGATACCAAAGACCAGCGCTGGAACCCAGGCTCCGGCAAGACCTGCATTGTTGGCTGTACCGGCATCCACCAAACCTTCAACATGGCCAGTGCCATATTTCTCACGTTTCTTTGAAAATCGTTTAGACACCGCATAGGCAATCCATGCGGCTATGTCTGCTCCGGCACCGGGCAATACTCCGACAACTGCACCAATAACACCGCCACGAAACACGTTCAGCTTATAACTTTTCAATGTAGAGCCAATACCGTTAAACACCCGTTTTATCGGTTGCTGTACAACGCTGGGTTTGGGGTCTGTGGAAACAGTGAAGCGAATAACTTCCGATATGGCAAACATGCCGATCATCGCGGGAATGAAACTGATACCGCCCATCATTTCCACGCTGCCAAACGTAAAACGCGGGTGGCCTGCCGTTATGTCAATGCCGATTGTTGAAATAAACAATCCGATAAGCAGTGACACAACCCCTTTTAATGTCGAACCAGTAGAGACGATAACCGCACACGACAATCCAAGACAGGCAAGCCAGAAATATTCATACGATGAAAATTTAATGGCGAATTCAGCCAGCATAGGAGCCGTTAAAGCAAGCACAGCAGAGCCTATTACGCCACCAATGACTGCGCAAACCAGGCTGGTACCCAATGCAAGTTCAGCTTTGCCTTTGCGGGTGAGTGCGTAGGCTTCATCGCAGTAGGCTGCAGAGGCAGGCGTGCCTGGAATACGCAGCAACGCACCCGGAATATCTCCGGCAAATATCGCCATGGCCACCGTGGTTACTATGCAGGCAATAGCTGGCACCGGGTCCATGAAAAAAGTAAACGGTACCAGCAGCGCCGTTGCCATCGTGGCTGTAAGACCAGGAATAGCACCAACAAACAATCCGAATATTGCAGCAAGCAACATGACACCCAGAACAGCAGGGTCTAGTACCAGAGCAAAGGCTTGAAGAATGACATCCATAGGCGTCTTACCAGACCAGTCCCTGCATCCAGCCTGCCGGTAGCGGCACTAACAATATTTTGGCAAACAGGAATTGAATGACTGCAGTGGCGATGATTGCGATAACACAAGATGAGATAAGTGACGAACCCAAGCGATAGAGTAACGTTGAGATAGTGATGAAAGAGATGGGGATGAATCCGATAAAATCTGAAAGAACGATGTAGAGCACCAAGAATAAAACGACTAGCGCTGCATTGAGTCTTGCATTGCTTGATTCAGCGACGTTACTGAGGTCTAACCAACTTGCGGACGCCTGGCCCCCTGATTCCATTCTTTGTTCTCGTCTTGCCAGAAGTCCTCGCAGAATCAGCACACACCCACAACCAAACAAGCCCACACCAATCAACATCGGAAACAGATCGGGTCCATACGCCTGACCATGCAGTGATGGAAAGGTGCGTGTGTAAGCTATTTCTGCTACTGCAAAAACAACCAACACCGCACCCGTTATAGCATCGTTAAAGCGCACGTAACGTCAATGAGCGCTTTGCCAACTTACTTTGCAAGCCCGACAGCTTTCATGACGGTACCCAAAGCCGCATCACTCGAGTCCATCCACTCTGCGAATTCTGCACCAGGCTTCCACACCAAACCAAATCCACGGCCTTTCATGAACTCTTGAAACTCTGCTGAATTCCAGACTTTTTCCATAGCCGTAGTTAAAGTGGCAGTAGCATCTTCCGGCATCCCTTTCGGTCCTGCCAAACCACGCCAGGCTGCCATTTGCCAATCGAGACCAGCGGCTTCCTTAAGCGTTGGAACATCTGCAAAAGCAGCGTTTCTTTCAGTGTCCATGATGGCTAACGCCTTTACTTTGCCGGCATCGATAAGCGCACCAGCTTCAACAATTGAACAGGTAACAATATCAACACCACCTGCAACTAATTCCTGCAATCCAGGTGCTGCACCTTTTGATGGAACCCACGGAGAAGCATCGGGACTGATACCAGCCGTATTTAACAAACCAGCCAGTGCCAGATGCCAAATACCGCCTTGTCCGGTACCCGATGCCTTGTATTTACCGGGCTCGGCTTTAATTGCATCAACCGCATCTTGTACTGAGTTCCACTCAGAGTCAGCACTGACTTGAAAGCCGGCTGCGTCATAGTTATACAAAGCTATTGGGGTGTAGTCTTTTCCAGTGAGCTCAGTCAGACCTGCCCAGTGCATCATGCCAATTTCTACCGTCGCGACACCAATGGTGTATCCATCCGGCTTGGCGGTTGCAATGGCTGAATGACCTACAACGCCACTGCCGCCAGTACGATTGACCACATTGACAGGTTGACCCAGTTCTTTTTCCAGCAACGAAGCAATCATTCGACCGGTTGCATCGGTTCCACCACCAGCACCCCAAGGAACGATTAGCGTGAGTGGACGTTCTGGATAAGCAGCCATTGCCGAGGTGCTGACAACACCCAGCATTATCGCCACAGTAGTCATTGAAGCTACAAAGAATTTACGAATTCGTTGATTTGTATTAAACATTTACTCTCCTCAAGTTGTTGAAACGGCTGAGCGCTGCACGACTATGAAAAGCTGCGGAAACGCTTCTATCACCGATTTTTACCATACTGGTATAGAAATAGGACGTCAACGTTTTTCAGTGGTAACCAGGCTGTCACCTCAGCGTACGATTCGGTGATATTCAAGCAAATCTGATGCAAAGCGGAACTTACTTTACGTGCAATCTTTGCATCCAAACCAGACTACAGAAACCATGCGTTTAATCATCAAAATAGTCCGCGTTTTCTTCTTGTATAGTGTTTATGATTGAATCAAGTCGCGATAAATGCAGCATGCCAGCCTGCACTGCACCTTGTTCATCGTTGTTAGAAACCATTTTCGCTATGCGAATATGATCCTCTAGCAACTGATCCATTTTTTCATCACGAGACATACCAAGGACGCAGAGCCTGTCTACCTTAGCCTTGTTACTGGAGATAACATCGAAAGCAAAGTCTGCCGCGCCAACTTTACACAAAGCCTCATGAAACACGTAGTCCAGAGAACGAAAGTGATCATACTTTTTACTAATGACCGCTTCCCGTTGCTCGTCCAGGCATGACTGCAAGAGCTCAGTGCCTTCTTGTCGACACAGGTTTGCTGCCTGCTGCAACACTCGGGTTTCTACAGCAGCGCGGACAAATCGAGCGGTGGTAATGGCTTTCGAAGAAAAACGTTTCACCTCAGTCGCTTTTTGAGGTCGGATAAGCAACAAATCCAAATTCTCAAGTCGGCTAAACGCATCTCGAACAGGCTGCCGAGACACATCGAACATCCCGGCAATTTCAGCTTCAGAAATTTTTTTACCTGGAAGCAACCGCATGGACACAATTTCGGCATAGAGGTGATCGAAAACTGTTTCGACACTAGTACGCCGTTCGCTGACTTTCATATAAAAACTTACCTAAGTCTGATGTAAAGCTCGTTGCAGATAAATATATACTAGTATACCATCCGAGCAATGAAATCTAAATCGGGTATTCACCCGATCCCTGGAAATTTGGCGCTGAGTTGTATCATGTGACTCCGCGCACAGTACCATTGGCACAGTGCAAGTCGGGAACGATAACGGTTCATTTTTGGAGAGAGTATGTCTGGTGTCAAGCTCGAAAAAATCTGTAAGTCGTATGGAAGACTTGAGGTTGTACACGGAATTGATCTTGAGGTTAATGAAAAGGAATTCGTCGTATTGGTTGGCCCGTCGGGATGCGGTAAGTCTACAACGCTGCGCATGATTGCCGGCCTCGAAGAAATTACCTCCGGCGATATCAGCATCGATGGTCGACTCGTGAATCGAGTTGCTCCTAAAGATCGCGATGTAGCGATGGTTTTCCAGAATTATGCCCTCTACCCTCATCTAAAGGTTTTTGAGAATATTGCGTTTGGTTTGCGCATAAGAAAAGAATCGAACGACCACATTAATAAAACGGTAGCAGAAGTCAGTGAAGTACTCGGACTCACGCCTTATCTTGATCGTCG
>Ga0114956_1000371_pt1 | contig 31925 bp, 32 predicted proteins | sample MaitaG_FD_87304 | JGI IMG/M metagenome (GOLD analysis project Ga0114956, IMG submission 87304) | Marine algal microbial communities from Maine, USA - Maine_Asex2 metaG | ecosystem: Host-associated > Algae > Red algae > Unclassified | place: Maine, USA | collected 2015-01-05
TTCTACGAAATAGGAATTCGTCATGCTTGATACAGGTGCTTACTATTCAACAGTCGCCTTAATTATAATACCGCTTACAACAGTGGTCGTATTTAGTTATGCAAGGATGCCTCAGGTTTTTTTTCAATATCAATCATTCATATTTAAACGCTGCCTGTGTATGCATGTGCATATTTCTAAGAGCCGCGATAGCATCTTAGATAATACTAATTAATCCACCAACCACTTTATGCAACTTAATAGGTTGCTGAAAAAGGAGCTTGAAATGCAGGATACTACTGCGTATTTATTGATAACCGCGTTGTTCATACTTCCGCTTGTGATGATTGTGGTGTTTGGTTTTGAGAGACTAGTCAAATGGGTGTTTCAGAATCAATTGCTCATGCTCGTTACGCCATACTAGTTGCACGATATACGGATATTGAGTAGATGAATTTTGCTATGGAGAACGTCACGGCTAACGACGATGTGCATACTGATGAAGAGTCTGAGGCTGTGACGTTAGACCCACAAACAGAACTTTTCAAGAAAAGTATGCGGCGTTTGCTGTTGCCGATTCAAAAGCATCTTGACGATGAGTCTGTTTCAGAAATCATGGTTAATGGATTCGACACGATTTATATAGAATCAAAAGGAAAAATAACCAAAACAAACGACCAATTCAAGGACGCTGAATCCTGGGAGGCTGCGGTTCGCAACATCACACAGTTTGTTGGAAAACGATTGACGTCAGATAATCTTTCGATCGAAGCGAGGCTGCCTGAAGGGCATCGAGTCCACATTGTGCAAGCGCCTGCGGCGATCTCCGGTACCAGTGTCGCAATTCGTAAGTTTGCAAAAGAGAAATTAGATGTTGCACAACTCATTAAGTTCGGTTCTGTTACTGAAGAGTGTGCCGAATTTTTGGAAATAATTACGCAACTAGCGAAAAACGTGATTATCTCTGGTGGTACAGGTTCAGGAAAAACAACACTACTGAATTGTCTGTCAGCAATGATTCCAGCAAATGAAAGAATCATTGTTTTAGAAGATTCCACTGAGTTGCAATTGCAGCAAGATCATGTGGTGCAGCTCGAGGTGAAGCCGCCCGACCCTTATGGAAGAGGTGGTATCACTATGCGTGAACTTTTTAGAGGCACGCTAAGGATGAGGCCTGATCGAATCGTGGTTGGAGAGTGTCGAGGTGGCGAAACCATTGACATGATTCAGGCGATGAATTCTGGCCATGGTGGATCAGTGTCAACTGCTCATGCGAATACTCCACTAGATGCACTTGCCAGGCTTGAGGTGATGTCGTTAATGGGCGGAATAGATATGCCACTAACCGCAATTCGAGCACAGATTAGTTCAGCCATCGATCTGGTTATTCAGATAAGTCGCTTTCACGATGGTAGCCGCATGCTTACACATGTGTCTGAAGTAGGGCGCATTGACGATGATGGCAATAGTACAGTGCAGGACATATTCGTTCTAGGTGAGGAATCTAATGGTGCTCGAGAATTGCAATGGACCGGGGTGAAGCCTTCTTTTATTGAAGAGGTAAAACGAGCAAAAGACGATCTAAATATTAATTTAACAGAGTCAATTTGGAAATAATCCAGATTGGCGTCAAATGAATCAGTGTTGTATCTGATGATGTAGTTAGTAAAAAGGAAGTTAATTTTTTAATTTTACATGTCTCCAAATCGGGGCAATTATTTAAGGAAATAATATTATGGGAATGTTATCCAAGCAGAAAAAAGCTGTGGCGCTAAAGAGTCAACGTGGTGAAATGCCAATTGGCCCAATTCTAATTATCGCCCTGATCGTTATACCTCTAGTGTTCATTCTTATCACTCAGGGTCAAGCTATTGCGGATAAATTCGTTGAAGAAAGTGACGATATTCTTGGCGAGACAATTGAATAACGAATAACCATTTTCACTAAGCAAGTCTTAGTGACCGGTTATAGCGTTTGAACAAGAAAATAATTATGTATACGGAATCGGAATTATAGATTATGGATACTCAACATCTATTGAGTCGGTACTCTATGCATTTTAATTGCTATATGAATATGCGCCACCTTGTACGTTCCATTGTGCAAGGTGGTGTGTGTTTTATTATTAGTACTAACTTGGTATTCGCAGATGTTTACTTAGATAAAACGATATCACTACAAGATAATACAGATTCGTTAGTTGCCGTATTATCTGAATCCGTTGTGCCTGGTGGAGTGCGACGCGTGAGTCTTAATGGTAACGAAATACTGGTAAAGAGATTCGCTAACCCGTCCGGTGACAACTCGGCATTTTATGAAACCTGGAAAAATGTAGCAGCTCAGAAAAAGAATGCCAACAATGAAATACTTTCAGTTGTAAATGAAGACGACCCGGTCTGGGACATGGTTACGAAAAAAGGTCCGTATCGCCCTGTAGTCGAAAATATACCTCTTCTTCTCACCGTTGCAGAATCGTTTGGAAAGAAACGGAGTGAGAAAGTAAGGCGTCTGGTAATTGATGCTGTAGAGACACCATTTGCCTACGAGACAATCAATCATCGTGTCATAGCGAGTATACCTATTAAAGCGATTGATGCCGAGTCGACTCTAGCTGAAAACGACTCTGATGATGGCTATTTATTTCTATCAGAAAAAAGCCCAGATACGACGCAGTCATCTGCTTTCTGGCAATTGCAGTTCGATGAAAATTTTACGTTCTCGGATATTTTTGGACAAAAAGGTCAGGATGTAAACGGACAAGAGCCAGACATTGCACGCTATCCAGGTTCTGTAATGTCAATGGCCTATTCTGAGAATGCAAATGAATGGAACTCTAAAAGTTGGTCATATGAAAGTACTGGTGATGTGTTGTCGCACATCACTCATTATATTAGTGCGTTTGATCGAGCTGGGTTTTCCAAGGAATCTAAAGCGGTGGTACATGCTGACTACGGATTAATTCAGTTTGCTAATGCCAAAAATGAAGCAACCTTGTTTGTCGAAAAAACAGAGAAACATACACACGATATTCAAATTACGCTACAGGTTAGAAGTAACTAAGCAAAGTTTGAGTTATATATATTTAATAGGACAATAAGCTGGATCAATATCATGGGAAGTACAAAAATATTATTGTTGGGAGTGGTGTTAGGTTTGGTAGCTGCCGTTCTTGCATATACACAAGTTGAAGAAGATGAGCCGGTTGCAGTTGGACAAGCGTACATGAAGCTCAATGCAGATGTTAACCTCGCTGCTGGAGATAAGTTGCTTCCGGAAATGATAAGCGCGGTAACTATCCCACTTGAGTTTAAAGAAGTGCAGTCAGTCGCAGTGAAATACACAGGTGAGGTGAAATCCTGGTTAGGAAATAATGATGTAAGAGTCAGCAGGGATGTACTGGCTGGCTCATTTATTCTTCATGAACATTTACTAGACGATCCGGAAGTGCGGTTTGCCAATATTATTTCTGAAAAAGGACGAGCCATTTCAATTCCAGCATCAGAGATATCCTCAGTCAGTTACTTTATAGAGCCTGGTAGCAGAATAGACATTCTGGCAACACTATCATTACGTGGCACGCCCTCGCTCGCTAATTCAACTGGATTTGCCGCAATTCCTGAAACCCTGGCAAATCCTGCCAACGCTAATAATTTAGCTAATCAAACCAATCGGCTTGTAACTCGCACCATTTTGCAAAATATGCATGTATTGGCGGTTGGTCAGTCGACAACACGCAATGCCTATTTAAACTCAAAAAAAGGCTATGGCTCGATAACACTTGATGTAACCGCTGAAGAAGCAGAGATGCTGACATTCCTAATGAATCAAGCTGAAGGTGGTTTTAATCTTGTGCTAAGAAATCCTTCGAACACGTCAGAGCAGGAAATCGATGATGTAGATTGGCAGACGGTTACGAGCAGAAAATGAGGATTCTTGTGCAGAACATGCTGTTCGATGAACGCAGAGAGTACGAACTCGAGAAAGGGAGTTATATTCTCGGTCGCGTTGGTCCGGATAGTGTTGCTGATAGTAAGCCCGACATTGTAATCGCCTCACGCTCTTCATCTGACAAGCAGGCTGTTATTGCGGTTGATGATTTAAGCTGGTCTATTCAGCACACTGGGTTAACGCCGACCTTTGTTGATGATGTGCCATTAGCATATGGAAAAGATGTACAGCTCAGGGACAATGCGAGAATTCGTATTGGCGAGTATCTGGTTTCACAGACTACCGAAGATATATCTCTGTTGTCAGAAAACGAAGGAGAGGATTACTTAAAATCTGCTATTGATTTAGAAATTAAAATACACGACCAGCTGTTAGATTCACTGGATCTACGTCGATCAACAGCAGTATTGGATACAAAGAATCGTGATGTACGAAAAAGAATCAAAAGGAATCTTGATCAGCTGGTAGAAAATGGAATACGAGAATTAGACTTGGATTTAAAGGAATATCTAACTCGCCACGCGATGTACAGAAGGCTCAATGCGGATATAACCTCTACAGGTGAGGTAAAAGAATCCAGCTCGTATTCAGAATATGAAAATATGTACAACGAGTCGTTGATAACAGATGTCAAGAAGAAATTGCAACAGCATTTGAAGCTGGAGTTGTCAACAAAGTCGATGAGAAAAGACAGCGACAAGCTAGATGCCGGATTTTCGGATTCATACAAAAAGCATGAGCTTGGTTTCTCGGAAGGCGTAAAAACCTATATTGTATCCATGTTTTTCAAGCGTAATATTTTGGATTTAATCTTTGGGTTTGGCCCCCTGCAAGATCTGTTAGATACACAGTCTATATCTGAAATCATGGTTATTTCAGCAGACAAGATATTTGTAGAGAAGTTCGGTGTCGTTGAAGATTCCCGAAGACGATTTCATGATGATGCTGCACTGATGGCGGTAATAGCTAAAATTGTCGATCCGGTTAATCGGAAAGTTGATGCGAGTACTCCCTATGTAGATGCTCGGTTGCCTGACGGTTCAAGAGTCAACGCGATTATCCCACCACTTGCGGTTAAAGGACCGGCCCTTACTATTCGTAAATTTGCCTCTGTGCCCATTACCATCGATAAGTTGGTTGAATTTGAAGCGCTGGATGCGTCAATGATGAATTTTCTGGGCGCGTGCGTTGAGAACCATATGAATATTATTGTTTCAGGTGGAACCGGCTCCGGTAAGACCACAATGCTGAATTGTTTGTCAGCATTCATTAGCGAGTCGGAACGAACCATCACAATTGAAGACACCGCTGAACTTCAATTGAAGCAAGATCATGTTGTGACGCTAGAAACCAAAGATGCAAATATGGAAGGAACTGGTGAAGTCACCATCAGAGACCTGGTCAAAAACGCGCTTCGAATGCGCCCGGATAGAATTGTGGTTGGTGAGTGTCGTGGATCAGAAACCCTGGATATGTTGCAAGCGATGAACACCGGGCATGATGGTTCGATGACCACCGCTCATGCAAATTCGCCAATAGATATGATTAAAAGACTTGAGACGATGGTCATGACCGGTATTGAGATGCCGGTATCGGCCATCAGGAATCAGATAGTTGCAGCTGTGCACATCGTGGTTCAACTTAACCGCCTATCCGATGGCTCTAGAAAAGTAACGCATGTGTCGGAAGTCACTGAAGTCGACAAAGATACAGGTGAGGTTATTGTTGAAGATATTTTTATTTATCAACAAAAACAAGTTGGGGGCTACCACACTTACACTGGATATATTCCAACATTTCTTGTGCCTATGGTCGAAAAAGGCCTGGTCGATTTAGATACATTTTTCTAGGAACATTATGATGACTAACATACCAATGCTCCTAACTGCTGTTGTTGTATTACTGTCGTTTATGTCGGTATTTTTAATTGTTGTTTCTATACCAGGGATTGTGAGTACAGGGCCCATCGGAGAGTTTCGTCGAAGAAAACTCAGTGAAATGGAACAGTGGCACAAGAATTTGTTTGTATCCGGTCATTCAGCTGCAGAGCAAATGGCGTGGCTGGAATGGGGTAGCGTGATTATTTTTCTCGTTTGCGCGCTGCTGTTAAAAAATGTATTGGTCGGGATAATAATCGTATTGTTTATTTGGAGAATTCCTCCGTTAGTGTATTGGTATTATTCCAAGATCAGAAAAGAACAATTTGATGAGCATTTGCCAGTTGTGCTGGATCAGCTCACCAGTGCCACAAAAGCCGGAAAATCACTATCACAAGCTATTACTGATGTGGCTAAGTACGCTCCTCATCCAATATCTCAAGAGCTGGGGCAAATTTCCAATGACCAAAAATTGGGTATCGATTTAGCTACAGCTTTGAAGTCAGCACGTGAGCGGGTCGGTAGCAAACCGTTCGGACTTGCGGTTACCGCTATGTTGGTTAACGCCGAACTTGGTGGAAATCTACCGAATACAATGACCGTCATGAGCGCATCACTCAAAGAAATCTGGCGGCTTGATCAAAAGCTGGAAACATCGTCTGCAGAGGGACGTAAAGGCGCCATGATCTTGTGTTTAATGCCTGTTGTAATTTTTATAATGGTGTTGGTTATGCAGCCTGATCTACTAAACACATTGCTCTCAAGTGCAGTTGGGTACGTTGTTTTGATCGTTGCTGTTCTTTGTTACTTACTTGGTCTTTACTGGATGTATCGCATTCTTCAGGTGGATATATGATTATTTGGGGTATGCTAATTTGCGTTTTCCTATCTGTTCTGTGTTTGTCCACATTCACAGCGACTCGATTTATTTCCGCAGCAAAGGTATTAAAAAACGGACCTATAACGAATAGCGATGTATTAAACCTGCCTTTTGGTCGGCTCATTGCTATAACCGCTTCCTATTTGTCCGCTATTGTGGGTCCGTCAACGGTAGATTCCATAAAAAAACGGTTGATTCATGCTGGAAACCCCGGAGGAAAGCTCTCAGGGGAGCAGTTTCTGGCTATCCTGATATTAGTCAGCTGTGCTATGTGGTTAGCTAACTTCGTTATTCTATTCATAATTAGTGGTTCATCTGCACTGACATGGATATTCCCCACTTTGTTGGCGGTAATTAGCTATGCCTTTGGAAATATGTGGCTTAACTCAATTATTGCTGATAGAAAAAAAATGCTCGTACGTGATTTTCCTTATTTCATTGACATGTGTGTCATGGTTATGGGTGCTGGGTCAACGTTTCCTCAAGCCATAAAAATCTACCTTCGAGAAAATACGACAGGCACATTAGCGACTGAGCTTACAACAGTAATCAGCGAGATTGACTATGGAAAATCATTAGTTGAGTCGTTAACAAATCTTGAAAAAAGAATAGAACCTACTGGTATTAAGAATGCGCTTCGCTCACTTGTACAAGGATTAAAAATGGGTACGCCCATTTCAGATAGCCTCGAAGAGCAAGCAGATGCAATGCGGTTTATGAGAAGCCAGCTAGCTGAACGCGTTGGTGAGGAAATGAAGATACGAATGCAGGGACCGGCAATGTTGCTATTAGTTTCTATTCTAATACTGATACTGGGCCCGGCCGCCGTCACAATGAGTGAAAGCGGAGTATTTTAGAGAATGAGTATGTTTGGAAAAAAGAATAAATATGCCCGCCTTGAGGTTGCTGCTGGCGACAATGTTGGAAAAGTATACCAACTTAAAAAGGGTGAGTATTCGATTGGCACTCACAAGAAGTGCAATATTAAAATCGTGGGCGACTACGCTAGCGAGCTACATGCGGTAATTAAGCTCAATGCCGATGGATGCTGGACACTCACTAACAATAGCCCCAATGGCACGTATGTGAATCAGCAAAATGTTGATTCAGTTGAGTTGGCAGAGGTTAGTACCATTCAGGTTGGCGTTGAAAATAGTTTGGATTTCACCCCCAAGCATCATAAAACGGGATCGGTAAAGGATGCTGGTGATGAAAGTGATGAGAGTGAATCCAAGAAAACAAATAAGTGGGTATGGATTGGTGGTGCTATCGTGATGGTCTACTTGCCGGCATTTGCCTATTTACAAAATTACGTTGGCGACATTGTGGAACGAACAGATAAACCTGCAATTACGCTAACAGCGATTGAGAAAGTATCAGAGGAGTCGTTTAAATTCCTAGGAGGCACAAGTGATGAAGGTGAACAGCCAAAAATTTCCGAATTCCAGAATCAGACGAGTAGAGATCTTTATGAAATGGCACTGTCGGATGAGTTTCGTAGCGAGGATGAAAAACGAGAAATAATTGGTACGATTGTTTTTCGAACGAAAGCACATCTTACAACCGCCTATCACTACGTTCAGATGGACTTGAACGAAAAGGCTACGCAGTCTTTGCGTAGTGCCATATCGGTGTATCCAGATCATCGATTTCCAGCATCTCGGTATGCAGCGCAGACCATTACTGCTATTAAGCCGAAAGAGGTAGAGTGATATGATCGGTGAAACATTAGCAGATCGATATGAGATTATTAAGACTACCGAAGATAGTTTTCTTACTAAATTCGTTGTTAAAGATCATAAAGCATTTGGTAAATTACGCACAATTTTGTCGGTTAACGAGCAGAGCTTGGATAACCCGAATATTGTGGAGTGGTTTAATGGGCAAATAGAATTATTTACAACCATAAGCTCCGATCATGTTGTGGATTTTATAGACAGATACTCAGCTGGTGAAATTTTGAAGTCCCCAACACTGGTTGTTGAGGAGCCTGGTATGACCTTGGCTGATCTTTTGGCTCGAGGTCCTATTCAGCCTTTGGCTGCCCAGAATATCGTTATTAAAATTCTACTCGGTGTCGATGAGCTTCATAAACGTGGTTATCTGCATTTGGACATTCGTCCTGAGACTATTGGTGTAAATGAAAGTGCTACCGAAGTAAAGTTGCTTTCGTTAGGTAATTGTATGCTGTTAAATAGCGATACCATGTCGTTAGAACCGAACACTAAATATGGTGCCGCAGAGTGCTACAGCCCCACTTTAAAAATGGATCGCAGTTCTGATATTTATTCCATTGGAATTTTATTTTATGAAATGCTGTGTGGAAGAGACACGTTTGCTGCACAGTTTTCCTCGATCGTTAATGCTCAGTCCGAATTGGAGCGGAACACAAGCTGGACGAATTGGCACGTAAGTGAAAAGCAACTAGAACCACTTGATAGTAGTTTGAAGGACGTTGATCAAAAACTGGTTGATTGTGTACACCAGATGATCGAGAAAGACCTGGATAAGCGATATACCAGCGCATCGACTGTAATAAATGAACTTCACTCAATAATTGGCCATGGTGCGTCAGCAGGTCTAACAGGCTCTTTCTCCGCAGATGATAATTCTGCAAAGAAGAATAAATTTCGAAAACGGCTTCTTGTTGGTTCGTTAGCAAGTACGGCAATTCTGTTTTCTTTGGCAAGTTCTGGCTATTATTACCTCAATACCGTTTCGAACAAGAAAGAGACTATTGCTCAATTAAAAAAGGCTATTGCAATTGCCAAAAAGCGACAAGGTGTTATAGCGAACTTCGGATGGAAAGAGGATGAGAATTCGGTTGCAGGCAATGCAGCATACAATCTAGGTGTAGCAGCTTACAAAAACAAGAACCTGCCAGGTTATTTGTCTAATGTAAGAGAAAGTATCGTACTTTATGACTCGGTAATTGATACGAAAGCACCCGTCGCTATGGCAGACGTTGCGGACAATCTGCAAACCTTAGTTAGCAAAGCACAATTGTTCGGTGTCGATTCCGCTCCACTCGCAATTGAGAATTCAACTGACTACGAAGACTTAGATGAGTTGGAAGAAAAGTATGCTAGCTACACGGCTAAAGTGGAGGAATACTCGAATGCACTTCGCTTCAATAGTCGAGCCGCCGTTAGTGGCAGCACTGAAGAACAAATTAATGACGCGCTGGCAACCTGTGAAAGTTTAGCCGATTCCTGTTTGCTTTCTTGGTACGAAGACGAAGCGGAACGAACAGCCCTGTTAAAACCGTTTGCTATGGATGCAACAGAAGTCACTGTTTCTGAGTTTCGGGAATATGTGGAAAAAAATAAGGTAACCACTGCTGCCGAGCAGCGAAATATGAGCAGTAAGGTAGCTGTTCCGTATGACGAGTTTGCGATTGTCAAGGTCGCTGATTTGAATTGGGCCAATGCGTATCAAGAAGATGCATCGAATTTACCGGTTGTTCATGTGACGCAAAAGGATGCCGCAGACTATTGCAAATCAATTCAAAAGCGTCTGCCGACAGAAGCTGAATGGGAGTTTGCAGCAGGTGGGTACGAGCGCAACACATATCCATGGGGTCAAGAATGGGATGCTTCCGCGCTTTATTGGGCCGGTTCTGTACAAGACGACTCTACAGCTGACTCTGAACCTGTGACTAAAGATGATTCGATAGATGACCCTGAGCTTGTTTCTAATGACAACGCTGCAGATGCCTCTGAAACCGCCTCTATAGATAGCTCGATGGGTGATTCAGTGCTTGTATCTAACGCTGCCTCAGCAGGCGATTCTGAACCTGCTTCTAACGATACCGCTGAAGTTATCTCTAAAGATAACTCTGAACTTGTTTCTAAAGTTCTTCCTAAAGTTGACTCTCAATATATCGCCGTCAAAGCCGTTGGTAGTTTTCCACCAACAAAACTGGGTATTTATGACTTGGCAGGTGGAGTATCAGAATGGACGTCAAGCAAGGATGAGTCCGGAGAGAGTGCATACATAAAGGGTGCATCCAGATTTGATACAAATATTGCCAATATTCGCATACCGGTCAGGCGTTTAGAAGTCTTTGATTATTCTGGTGAAGATGTTGGTTTTCGATGTGCCGAAGACAGGAGCGAGTGGCCGGAGTTAGTTAATGTTGGTAATACGATTGAATAGCCCATCGCCTAACGCGTTGTTTGTGGCTGAAATGCATACAGTTTAAGTTTATTTTTTGATTCTATATTTTGAATTTATTTGTGCGGTAACTTGGAGAAGCGTTATGAAAAAATTGAATACTGGTTCTAAAGGTCTAGGTCTCATTGCTTTTGTTTTTTGTCTGGCCACGTTTCAACCTGTGCAGGCGGAATCGACTGCAAATAATCGCAATGATGTTTACGATGCGCTCAGCAATATAGAAGCGGGTTTAGTGGTTCCAGGCCTAGATATTTGGATAAACGGAAAAACAGAAGATCCGATCGTTAATATAGGTGACCCGCTTTCGTTCACCATGACATCAGACACTTCTGCATTTTATACCCTGATATATGTAGATTCCAAAGGTAGTACATCAATTCTAAAGCCAATGAATAGTTACGCTAATAATGGCGTTGGTTTAACCCACTTGGTTTATCCACCTCAAGATAGCCAAACAGTTGCTTTTACACAAGCTGAGCCGATTGGACAAGACGCCATATATCTTCTGGCGAGCGAACGAAATATTCCAACCGAATTATTAGGACTGGGTGCTAACGAGGACTACCGTGATTTGGGAAAAGACATGGGGGCGATACATAATTTAGTCGCTCAAATCAACAGTCAATCTGGCAACAACCCTTTATCGGTACGCAAATACACTTATGCAGTTGAATCGGAGAAAACCCAGTACTCAACACGTTCAATTCGTAGAAAAGTGGTTGAGCTGGAAAAAGTCGATAGCAAATCAATGAATTTCAACAATATTAATTTTGAATTCAACGTGGCTCAGCTTACTTCTCCAGGGAAATTGGAACTGGATGGTTTGGGCAATGCGTTAGTCACGTTGGAAGGGGAGAGTGGTGGTTTTCCACTCGTAAAGCTAATAGGACACACAGACTCAATCGCGTCGGAGACATATAACATTGAGCTTTCCGCGAAACGTGCTGAGTCCGCTAAGCAATACCTCGTTTCGGAATATGGCGTGCCGTCGGAAAAAATACTCACTGTTGGGGCTGGAGAGGCAGTACCTATAGGTAGCAATTCTTCTGATACCGGAAGAGCGCTAAACAGACGGGTTGAATTGAAAGTCATTGCGCAATAATTAAATTCGAGTCTTAACCGGATACCATAACTATGCACTTACACAGAAGTATGAGGCGCCAGCGCGGAGCGGCAACATCGGTTGACATCATGTTAACGTTCCCGCTGTTTGCAATAATGATGCTGTTCCTGATTCAAATGGGTCTGGTGATGCATGCTTATACCGTGGTGCATTATTCGGCCTATAAAGCAGCAAGATCTGCGAGGGTGCATGTGCTTGATGGTGATCACGCGTTTCTTGAGCTTGATTACCCTGGTTGGGCGTCGGCCATTTTAAATATTCCTAATGGTGCAATTCTAGCCGATAGCCTCCTCGGTGATGGCAGCGTTACGGCAGTTCTTGATGGTGATATGCAAGACAGAATTGAAGGTGCTGCGATGACTCAATTGGTATCAATTTCACCTGCACATCCTAAATACGCCGCTGGCGGGCGTGGTGGTGCCTGGCACCGGCAGAGTGTTAGTGACTATTTAGCGGCCGCCAGTGCGGAATATGACGGTCGCACAGGTCCGCTGATGCGTAAAGCGCGGTATGCGTATAACGAAAGCAATACAGAGGTTAAGTTCAGATTTGTCGATTTTAGAAATCCTGTACTTCAGGAAATTGAAGATGCATGGCGCATATATGACTTGGTGACAAACACACCTTTGCATAGTCAAATAGATGTACCCGTATCAGTAACTGTTCGATTTCGATATGAATTACAAATTCCAGTTGGACAAGTATTTTTTGCAAATGACCCCGACCATCGGTACGGGCGGTGGATGGAAGCAACCGTCAAACTCATGTAGGAGAATCAAATGCAAAAGTTAATGAAAAAAAAACTAATAACCAAAAAACAACGTGGCCAAATCATCATCATGATGATGTTTGCGATGATTCCTATCATCCTGCTTATGGCAACCATTTTTAATGGTGGCTATTTGGTTGCTCAAAAGACCCGACTGCAAAACGCCACAGATACCTCTGTACTGATGGAGGCAAGCTGGACTGCACGAAGCCTCAATATAATGTCGATGAACAATACGGCATTAGCTCAGTCGCAAGCCATTACATCTGCCGGGTGGGCTTTAGAAAAACCTCTAATGGACGCCGGTTTGAATGCCGGCTTGCTAGCCGGATTGTATATTGGAAGGACGGTTGCAATAGCAAGGCTTTATCCACCGGTAACTACTATCATTGCCCCCCTGATGTATTTGGCTGCGTACGTTCATTTGAACAACAAGGTATTAGATCCACTTTATGATCTACAAAAAGAAGTTAAGCGTGCGATGCATACCAGCGAAGATACAGGATTTGCTAAGGCTGCCACGAGTTTTGGTCGGATGAACAGAATTCTGAAAGACAAGTTTCCTAATTCGATCGAAGAGTATTCTACCGAATTGATGGCGCTGAATTATTCAGACGCATCGTCCGTGGTTCGATACACAGCTTGGGCAACTGATGAATCTAAAACCCACGAATTAGATATACCGGTTATTGAGCAATCGTTTGGCGATGCATTGGGTAGCCTCCGCGACGCGTTTACGGATGGCGATTCCCTTATGCCAACTTTAGATTCCAATACTGACTCAGGATTGAGGGATGCGCTGGCGAGTGTCAAGGATGTTCGTGACGTTTATCATGCGGGACTGCATGGAACTCAGACAAACCCTTTTGAAATAAGTCCTACCGAATTCATGGCAGGTGACCCTATGGCCTTAGTACCGTCGCTGAATTACTTTGGTAATTTTAGAGCCCAGGGATACCCAGATGGTACCGGTCCATTTACCGCAGCAAGACCGCAAATTGCTGATGATTTTGAAAAAGTGTACGACGAATTTGAAAGTATGCGAAATGGTACATTTCTGGGGGATATGATTGCCGGACTTGTAAGAGATGCTGTTCCTTGTCCCGGTCCTGGTTTTATTTGTAACCGAATATATAATGCAATCGCAAGTATCATAAACGCCATTTTTGGCCCATTCTTAGGCTCTCCTTACGCACGTCAAGAGACAGACCGAGAAGATTTAGACAACCGACTAACGGAAGTATATGAGTGGTCTACCTATTATGGGGAATCTCATTACTCGAATTCCTGGGATCTTTCAGGATCACGTTCAATTCTTGGAAAAGACATTTCCGCACCACCGAGAATGTGGCGAGGAATTCTTCCGGGCATCTACCACGGATACGATCTAAGAACACTTGTTTCATCTGGCCCCTTACAGGATCCTTCGCAACTTGTTGAGAACGTGCAAAATGACTATAAGCAACAGTGTTTTGAAGATACAATTGAAGCTGAAAAGACCCTTGAGAGGCAAAGAAAAAGGGCAGCGAAGAGAGATCATTGGGACAATGCCCAAACGGATCCTGCAATCCCGAGGCCCCGTCATCCAGATGGTAGTTTCATGTCCAGGGATGAGTATTCCATACTTACAACTGGTGAAAGAGACGCGGCAGACGCTATTGCAACAGCTACTATAAACGCGGAATGTCAAGCTGAGGCTGAACGAGAGACGCCTGACCTACCAGATATTGATACGACTGCCGAGCCAGGGCCCACACCTTCGCCCACTGGCTCAGAACCGGATTTTGATAACGACGACGGAGTTGGCCAGTCGCATACTAACTTCAGCAATCTGCATGGCGATAACAACACTGCAAATGCTAAAAAGCAAGGTGGTGGTTGGCAGGATCCCCAGACCGTTCAAAAATACCTAACGATGATCAACTGGTTTTTCGAACCAGCCTACCAAGCAATCGACCTACCTTTTCCACTTGACGCGGTGCTTCTCGCTTTTGTCGGTGATGCCCTGGTTGGCGCTGGTCGCCATGAGACCGATCCTAATCTTTGGTGTGGTGCTCCGTTCGGTGAAGGGTTTGTTTGTACAAACGAAACGCCAATGTATGCCGTTTACCAGCAACGCATAACACCTCAATTCGTTTCGGATTTTGCTGGTGATGCAGCTGCTGAGTTTGGTTTTGACATGAATGACATTCCAGATACTATACGGTCGAATTATATGGCAGATCGACATGATTGGAGTTTAGTTGTATCAGCAACAGCGCCCCTCGATTTGTTGATCGGAGGTAACAGTTTTGGACAAGTTCCCACTGAAATGTCGACAATGGCTCAAGCCGAGGTTTACAACTCTCAATGGTTTGATTTATTTACTCAAACTTGGAAAGCGAAACTGACACCCATTTCTTTGTTGCACGACACAGAACATTACCAACGTCTTACAAGCGTGTGGCGAAATGAATTGGGTTACCGAATAGGCGACGAAATACTAAAGCCTGCATCGCTCGATGGCGAGCGGATAATGAACCATTGATTGGTCAAGGACAGAGTATGCAAATTCGGAAAAATCAATTTGGGTTAGCCTCGGTAGAAATGTGTCTCATCATGCCGGTGGTAGTGATGATGATGTACATCATGCTTCACTCTGCCAAGACCATGCTGACTTACGAAAAAAGAGTCATTGAGGCCCGAAATGCTGCTTACACCGTTGAGCTATACAGCGGTGGCGAGGTAACGCTGCTTGACGAGAAAAGACAAGAAGCAGATGAATGGGTTCAAGATAAAGAAAACTCGATTATAAGTGGGATGGAGTCACTGAATCCTGCACTCGAGTTTTTACAAAACTATGCCGGAATCGATCTTGCCTCACATCTGGATAATCCTGCTTATCTGGATATCTTGCAAAAATTCCCTATTCAGCGCTATGCCACCGTATCAGAAGACAGCGATTGGTTTTACAAATCCATGTTAAGGATTACATTGGATGAGATGGATGATTATCACGAGGGAAACACTTGGGGTGAATCCAGAAAGGATGATCCTGGCATCGTGGACGACGCCAGAATAATTGGCCTTTACGATATTCTGAAGCAAGAACATTCAAAGTCTCGTTTAACAGTAGGGGTAAGCGTCAGTCCTTTCGTAGGCGCGCTAGGAAAATTCCACCCATTCACTGGCCGCTTTTTCATGCGTAGCTACCATGCAGCTGATTTTTCCAAAAAGCTGGATTTGCATGACCATACGATAAATAAACAAGAAGTTATTACTGGCGGGTACGATCTGAAGCAAGGTTACAGCAAAAAGATGGAGGATATGCTGAACCCACAGCTGCTCTTCAAAGATTTGTTTGCTAGTGCTGTTCCAGAGCCGCTGCCTACGCCCGGTATTTTCGATATAACAATACCTGCACCGGTTGATCCTACTGTTGCCCTTACTACAGGTGTTCCATTCACCCCGGGTGGGCCTAGAGACATACACGCTCAACTCTATCCAAACGGTATTCCATCTTTTGACGAATGGTGGGGATCGGACTTGGCGTTACAGGCTAAAGATTTCGACTACTGGCATGCATATGCGTACGCTAATGACTGGGTAGATCCTGATACAGGTCGAAGGTTATGGCCGCCTAATAGGGGAGCCGATGAATATCCAGCACCGGTAGTAAGAACTATTCAACCGAGTGAAAATTTGGTAATAGATCGATATACCAGAAACGATCCACTAGAAGATGATGGTACTTTTTTTGGACGAGCTGGCGATAGTTATCCGTCACGAGCCCTGCCATACGATGAAGACTCTTTCCCTGCAGATAATCCTAGGAGATATCAGGTAATTGGGCCGCTTCAGGTAACGGAAGCTACAACGTCTCCTTGGTTTGGACAGCCAGGTGGAGCCAAACAATATGAAATTGTTAAACTCAGACATGAGACAATCGACGATCTAACGCGGCCAGCGGCCCGTGTGTTACCTTTGGAACCTTCCCCCCCGGGACATCCTGGACGACCCGCAGTTTTAAGGCGGCTGTAAGAGTATTGTATGAACAAAGCTGAACTACAAAATGAAATGTTGCGGTTGGCAAAGCTTATAAATATGCCTGTTGAATCGGTGATGCCGATAACTGATAAACCACTCGACGAAACGCAGAGCGTTGTTTTGGAGAATGGTTTGTTAAAACTCGTTTCTATGGAACGAGGAGTAGTAAGAGAAATTTTATCGACGAGAGACCCGGACGAACTCTTATACTTTATTTATAGGCGACGAGTGAAGGGGATGGCATACGCAATGATAACGGAGAGTGAACATGGTAAATTAGATATGCGGCGCTTAGGGTTCAAGCGAATGCGAGAGCTTTTCCTTAAATTTAAAAACCCGTCGTGGCAAAAGCGGTTTGATCAGGAGGTTGAAGAAGAGCTTAAGGTTGCACCCTATAACGATGCATGATTAATACGCTTCTACAGATGAAACGGATACCACTAACAGCACTACTGGTGAAATTCCGGTAGGCATAATGCCAGGAGATCCTCCCCTAATGGTTTAAGAGCTCTTTAAGAAGAACGTGAGGGTATGCTTTCAAGAAACTCTACTAAAAAGGCGTCAAGCAGAAATTTGCCTAACGCCTCTGATCAGGTCGTGACTTACAGTATCACTTACACACTAGGGGCATTCTTCGTACTGAACAATCCGTGAAATGACTAGTCTGTCTATCGCGCTTTCGCCAACAATAATGCCTGCAGTACCGAAATCGTTATCTATCGGAATTTCATCAAAGTCGAATTTTATAAGGCCTGGGTTATCAACAATGTCAGTGACCGTGACTTGTACACGCTCATCAAGACTTTCATCCTGCGCCCAAGTGATGGTTCCCTGTGCAAAAGCATAAGTTAATCCAGTGTCCTCAACCTTTGGATATCCTTCAAACGTGCCGGTGCCGTCACACTTGAAATCAATATTGAAGTAGCCATAATCCCAAGGTTGGGTCTCTTCTTGACCTGCGTAGACCTTGTGTCCGCCGAAATTTACTATGGCAAGATCAGTTAGCTCGGCCAGTACAGGATCCGGGACGGAACCTGGATTGGGATCGCCTGGCGCTATAAGTGCCGGAATATTCCCAGTCGTTTCGTTAGAGGAATTTGTTTCCTCCATCGAAGACATGTCTGTATTGGAGGTGTTGTCTGCTTCCCCAGAATTGTTTGTCGCGGCGTTTTCTGATGCACTCTCGTTTGACGGAGTTGAACTGCTACTGCAACCTATCAATCCTAGAGATAGCATTGCTACGGTTAGAAGCCTTACGTGTTCCATTTTAATTCCTGAAGCTATTGAGTGTTACCCAATACTTTAGCATAGCAGGGGTTATGCTATGCGCCGTACTGGCTCCTCTGCTGTCCTAGACTATCGGATAGTTTTAGATATGAATGGGTGCATAACTACAAAACTATCGTTAATGAAGTATCAACCAATCCCCAGCAGTAATCTTTGTTCAAACATCTTTTGTTCGCGTTGTCGATTAGCTCTAACGAGTTTTCTTTGTCGCTTAAATGATACTCAAAGCACAGAATTAATCGAACTGTTGGCTAACACGCACTTGTGCATTTTCCGGGGTAGTTGATGACGATGAAGCAACACAGATTCAGTATAGTTCCTCGAAAACGGACGACTCTGAATGGTATACTTTGTAATGTCAACTTTGAATCAAGAGCGAACACTAATGGGAGCTCGCGGCATAAGAATGCAGGAAGTGGCAATCATGGGAAATTGCAAAGTTTGATCTCATCCTCCACTTGGACAAAGAAAATGTTGAAATATAGTATTGGAATAAAACTGTTGTTGTGTTTGCCACTAATCGTGATTTCTCCTACGGTGTCAAGCGCTGATCAAACAAAAATTGAAGGGCTTACTTTCTTTGGGGTGAAGCTTGGTTATGACCCTGCACAAGTGATAAAAGGGATGACAGAATATTTTTCAATAAACCAAGATGAACTGAGATTCGACAAGAACTTTTCTCAAGAAAAAATTCTCGCTGTTCATTACTCCTTTGATGAATCTAATGTGTCTGTTTACTTATGGGCTGAAAACTCTGAACGTGAAATTGTTGAGTTCACGAGCTCGATAGTTTTTGATGGGAAAAGTGGTAGTGAGCAAAGCGATAAACTCTCCACCACGTTAAGTGAATTCAGCCCTCCATCGATAACAAAAGAGCATGCTGAAGGCAATTTTCAAAAAACCTGGTGCAACACGTTAAACGCAGCGAAAGACGATTGTGCACCAAAATCAGGAATAATGAGTTTAAACCGCCAAAATGGACGCGATAACTTTGGTATAGGATGGATGCAGTAGCGGTACTTCGGGTTACCAAATTGAGCGCCTGCAAGCTTTTTACGTCTAACCTGTTTGGTTTGAATCAGACAAAGCAGTACCACGCTCAATCCCTGAATTGAATATCTAACCAAAGCGAGTGCTGCGACCTTGCCAAAAGATGGTGCATCAGCTCCATGGAAGACAAAAATGAAAGTAATTTTATTTGTAGTAATTTGTATGTTTGTTTCGAGCTGTGCAACGTCGAACGGTGCCTTGACAGCCGAAACAATGTGCTCAAAAACCGATGCAGATCCGCTCCGTATATATAGTGTGTCTACCGGGAAGACAAGAAAAACACGCATCAGGCACCACTGCTATCAACAAGAAGAATTCAAAAACCTGGATGCATGCCCTGGTCTTGGTAATAGATTTTGCCGAGTCAATTGGGAGGAAATTCGCAAAGGGCAATCATTAAGTGAAGTAACCAATCTAATTGGAGAGCCTGATGAGGTATATCGCAAATATGTTCTTCGTTATAGTGACCAGGGAGAAAGACTGGGAAGCGTAAAAATAGACAAAGAAGGTGCTGTCGAATCATTCGAAATTGAGCTCTCACGAGGCCTTCCAGTCTTCGAAGGACCGAGAATCTCCGACGAGATGGTAGATATCAAGCTGATAATCCTTGACTACGACGAAATAAAATCAAACACAGCTGTTAAGGCTGAATAATGTTTGATTATTGCATCGAGCCCCTCATCAACAAATGAAAAGCCGTGATAGGCAATGTCCAATCCTAGTCGAATGGCTAGTTAAATAGTCTAATCTCACCTGTCCTGTCCGAATGGGCCGCAATGGGGTGTTTTCTTCCCGTGCTAGCGTCGCAGAAGCTGCGCGCATTGTGGAATCATATGCTGAATTCTGCTAATTTAGACACACTAGAACGGCTCTTGAATCCTTTTTCAAGACTCAAGATAGAGCCTTTGTAAACTTGGTTTTTCGCTCGCATGGTTTGTGTCAAAACTAAAACAGGATTTGAAAAAAAGGTTAAGTCAATCACCGGCTTATCCGGCTGCTTGTTGATGCTGCTTTTTGCTTGTTCAATATCCGGCCTAAACACAGTGCAAGCGCAATCGGATACTCGAGGCTGGCAACATAGCACTGTTTCAGCCGTGACTCAGCAAGGTGAATCAGTAGAGTTGTACAAGGCAAGCTATGCGTTGTTAATCGGTGCTAGCAACTACACAACATGGTCTAGTTTGCCAAGCATTCCTTCCGAACTTAACGAAGTTCAGGAAACACTGGAAGCGCAGCAATTTCAAGTTGAACGACTAGTCGACCCAGACAGTGAAGCGTTGGAAGAGGGCATTGAGAGTTTCATTAATGAGTACGGATACGACAAAGAGAACCGGTTGCTGATCTTTTTTTCTGGTCATGGACATAGTATTGAAGATAAAGGTTTCATCTTGCCAATTGACACGCCTTTACCAGACGACAATCAGGCCTTCCGACGCAAAGCCGTACCAATGACGCAAGTGCTGGCGTGGGCGAGGGATATAGAATCAAAGCACGTGTTGTTTTTATTCGACAGTTGTTTTTCTGGCAGCGTGTTCACCAGTAAGAGTATTCCTTCAGTCAATGAGCGCTACATCAGAAAAGCGACGAGTGAGCCGGTGCGCCAGTTCATCACTGCTGGCGGGGAGCATGATGAAGTTCCGTCTAAGAGTACCTTCACTCCGCTGTTAGTGAAGGCGCTGCAAGGTGAAGGTGATCTTAACAACGATGGATTCGTTACCGGCTCGGAGCTTGGCGTACATCTTTCTCAGCAGGTACCTCGTTATCTCGATCAAACACCACAATACGGAAAGATTCGGGACTATGCGCTGTCTCAGGGTGATTTCGTATTTGTCCTTGATAAACCAGATGCTAGTTCGGGAACTAACAAGGATAAGAGCAACAGAACCAAGGTTGCCCAGCGATCAATCAATAATCGCGAATCGGATATGGAGCTAGAGCTGGAGCTAGAACTTTGGCGGAGCGCCAAAGAGTTTGGTGGCCAGGATGACTATAAGGCGTATTTGCAAACCTACCCGCAAGGAAGATTTGCTGGCATTGCTAAAAACCGGTTAGGTATTTCTAACATAACCGAAAACGATGAGCTGTGGGAGGAGGTAGGGGAAGTAACTAATGTTACTTTGAATACCCAGCCAGCTAAAGTGTTGAAAAAATCTGAAGACGACTGGACAGAAGTGCCAGTAGCACTTGAGGCACTTGAATCACCTGAAGATAACTGGGCCGAAGTTCCAAGTGAGCCATCAAAATCTGTTGATACTGATTGGATTGAAATCAAGTAAGCCTAAACAAGCTGGGCCGTAAATACTCGCTTGTCATTCAAGCACTATTGATCGTCGTAAAAACCCTTTTTCAACCTAAGCCGCCTTACGAAAACTAATAGAACAATCAACCTGATCAGATTGCTGTCCGGTATTCGAATCGATAGGTTTGGGCAGGCGATGCACCGACTTACCCAACACGGTCAACTCTGTCGTTTTTCCAACCGGTTCAAATCCCTGACCAAGCACACTCGATTTGTACGCATCGTTCGCGATGTCGGCTGTTGTAACAATAGCGTTTACTGTATCTTTGCCAAAGTGATCAATTGCGTAGCGCACTACTGCTGAATTCAATCGCTGCCCTCGGAACGGCGGAAGAATAACCGCCTTGATTAAAGCGCGAGTACCAGGTGGCAATAGAATATCAACCCCATTGGCTCGTTCCTCGGTTCGGTTATAGTGCGCAGGAACTGCCTCTGTGCAAAAAACGGATAGCCCGGCTAGTTTCTTGTCCACGAATATGCCTATCCCAACAAAGCCGAGTGTTTCAAAGTCATCTGCTAATTGCTGACTGATTCCGAAATCCTTAATCTTTGAAAGCTTGTGTATATCGGCAGCAACTAAAGGCCGGCACTGCGCGCCTTTAACTGGCTTGGAAGGTAAAAATTCGTGGGTATTGAGCCAGAACACGCGGTTGCTCTCAATAGGAAAAAACTGTTTTATTTTCGCATAGAGCTGCGTAGGTAATGGCATGGCGTTGAGTCTTAAGGCTATTCGTTCTCCCGTATCGACAGGCCGATGGGTGGTATCCAGCACGCGCTGAGAATTGCGTGCGCTTTTTCACAGAAGCGGCTTCACAGAAGCGGCTTCACATAAGTGGCTTCATATAAGTGGCTCTGCCTGGGTATCTGAGCATATGTGGCGCTCCAAGCTGACAGGAATCCGCGGGTATTAGGCCAACGTGTGTTATTTACTGAACCATAGCGTCAACCCAATCCTTCAGGAAGTGCCGTCGTTTAATTTTGTCAAGGTACACCAATAGGCCGGGTCCAAGGCTTATAGGTCGAAAGTGCTGCTGGCGTGCAAGTTCCTCACCGTTTATCGGTGGTAGTCCCGCCTGCTGTTTTATTAATGCTCGACCAGAATCATCAATTAAAAAGTCGATAAAGCGACCACTAAGTTCTGGGTTGTTGGCGTTGGAGGGGATTAACGCGGTCCGTAGCATGAAGTGAGTGTAGTCAGACAAGGGTACGATAACTCCACCGCTTTTTTCATCCAGTGCCGCTGATGCATAACTACCGACGACGTTGTAAGCCATAATGATTTTACCGGCCTTAAGATCTCGCAACATATTCGATGTACAGCAATATAGCTTGGGAGAGAGTGAGCCAACAACTTCTGCCAAACGCCAATAAGCGTCGGATTGTCTGGCGTCTTGAGTAGCGAAAAGATAGCCAGCCCCTGAAGTGCGAATATCGTATGTGCCTATTTTGCCATCGAAGTGGTCGGGGTTATCTCGCATAAGTGAAATGAGTTGCTGTCGATTCTCTGGCAGGGGAAGGTCACCCATTCCGCTTTTGGATGCTACCAACACAGCAGGTTCTTGTGTAAAAGCAAACAGATGGTTCCGCCATTTCGACCACGCAGGCATCGCATCGGTAGATTTGGATTGGTGTTCGATGGAGAGCCCGTCATTAACCAGCTTCACTTGTAAATCCATTGCAGAAGATATAACCAGATCATAGTTTGCTCCGTTATCGTTAATGGCTTTGTAAAGTTCGGTGCTGGACGCTACGGTGTATAACACATTGGTTGTCGGAAATTGTTGTTGAAACGCTACAACAATCGGTTTGAAATAAATCAAATCAGTATTGGACAATATGCGCAAAGTATTAACGGGCGCCGTCACTTCAAACAACAGTTTATCTTCAATTTCGAATGCGTTGGCCGGCTTAATCAGCCACGCACTAGTTAGCCAAACTAGTAGTGTTATAGAGATAAAGTAGCGCAAGTACCGCCTCCGGAAATTTGTTGTATGGTAAATGCGCCTTTATGCGCATCGGCTATTGCTTCGACCATTGTTAGCCCCAAGCCTGAACCAACGATATCGTTAACATTATCACCACGTTTAAAGCGTTCAGACAAAGCGGACTGATTCGCTCCCGCCAGTCCACGACCCTCGTCTTTCACGATGAACACTGCACGCTCGCCATTTTTGCGCAGAATGATAGTAACGGTACTGTCGAAAGGAGAATATTTTATGGCGTTGTCGAGAAGGTTATGCAGCGCGATTTCTATAAGCACGCGATCACCAATAAATTCGAGATTTTGTTCCAACTCGCTAACGATGGCAAGATCTTTGAGTTCGGCCGTAGCTCCCAAAGCCCGAATGACATCTTGTACCAAATCACTGTAGTCAAACGTGTCCAGAGTGAGTTGGTCTGAACGATAGCTGATCATAGCGTGATCAAGTAATTGTGATGCTGACCGGGAGCTTTCATCCACGGCCCGAATCACAGTACGAAGTGTTTTTCTGCTGGCGTCGGTTTCTGCTTGTCGCAGTGCTATCTCGGCCTGAGTTCTTACGGTTGCCAATGGTGTGCGCACATGATGGGCGGCTTCGGCCATGAATGTTTCGGTTCGGTTTAATGCGCCTCTGAGTCGTGCTATAAATTCGTTGAGTGCCGTCAGAAGAGGTGTTAATTCCAACGGAACGGGGGACTGTAACGGGCGCAAATCATGCGCGCCACGGCGTCCAATTGCATTCGCAACATTATACAGTGGCTTGACCGTACTTCGAGTTGCCAGCCAACTCAGCGCGCCCGCAACCAGAAAAAAGCCAATGCCAAGAGCCGCCGCTGTATTGGCGACTTTTGCAGTTATCGCATCTTGTCCGCGCTGTGTTTGCGCAACCAAAATGAGCACATTTACCGGCTTATTGTTAACCGGTATAACCCGCGATCGCGCTGCAACTCTAACCTTTGTATTACGAAAATCGGTAGAGTAGTAAATGGGCTTGTCGGCAGTAGGAAGCGTATTGGGACGCGATAAATCTTCATAGCCTGTGGCTGTTTCGCCATCGGTATCTATTCGATAAAAAACCCGATCATCGCTGATAGCACCAAGCATGGAAAAAGCGGAATACGGAATGTCGATAATTATTCCTTCAGTGTTGGTGCCCAGTTGCTCAGCTATCGCTGTTGCTGATGCGCCCAGAATATTATCGTGAGAGGCTTCGGCTGCTTGATTGGCAACTGATCGAACAGCAAGGTATAACAGCGCAGAGAGTATGGCTGCTACGACTAACAATTGAAGTAGCAGTCGTCTACCAAGTGAGCCGGATGCCAGGCTCTTACTATTCATTCACTGAGTATCCGGTATCCAACACCACGAACCGTTTCAATTCTAGCGTTCGAGCCTTCTATTTTTTTTCGTAAGCGTCCTACATAAACTTCTATTGCGTTCTCAGACGGGTCTTCCGAATAGGAAAACAAGCGATCAACCAGATGCGCTTTGGAAAACAAACGCTCTGGAGACGAGAGCAGTATCTCGAGTAATCGCAATTCTCTATTTCTAAGCGTGCGAGTCTGGTCACCAACGCAAATAGTGGCGGCTAACGGATCAAAGCGCATACCGCCAAACGCAATCGTGTTTTGTGCTGAACCACCGCGTCTTCTCAGTACGGCTCTGCATCGAGCTTCAAGTTCTGCAAAATCGAATGGCTTGGTCACGTAATCATCAGCACCGCTGTCCAGCAATGCGACTCGATCAGATACTGAGTTTTGCGCAGTCATGATAATGACAGGCGTGCTGCTATTGGTGCGACGCTGTGAATTGAGAAAATCCTGACCGTTGCCATCTGGCAGCATGATATCGAGCAGAATCAGATCATAAGTAATCCCGGAAATACAGAATTCTGCCTGCTCCAGGTTACTGGCCACGTCCACCGCATGACCATCCAGCTGCAAACGCTCGCTTACCGATAAGGCAAGATCTGCGTTGTCTTCAACTAAAAGAAATCGCATTAACGTCGGCTCGGGGTTGCATGACAGGTTGATGACAGATTTTCATGAAACAATGAGTAATGCAAGAGTTCTTATATTGGACATAAGCATAAACTGTCGTATGCTGGGCGCTGCAATATATTTAGATGTTGCACCCGATATACGGGACTGAATCACACTTGGACAGAGGAATACAGTGATGAGACTATCAATAAGAAAATCAGCTGCACTCACCGTGCTGCTTAGTTTGGGTACGCTTGGAACAACACAGGCTGCCGAATGTATCGCACCAGCAAACCCTGGTGGTGGTTGGGATTTCACTTGCCGCTCTATTGGCAAGATCATGTTCGACATTGGCGCAGTAGATAAGCCTATTCAGGTGACTAACATGGCTGGGGCCGGTGGCGGTCTTGCGTTTAATCATGTCGTGGCTGAGCGAAACGAAGATGCCGAACTGATTGTTGCTGCATCATCAGCTACATCGACTCGTCTCGCCCAAAATGCTTATGCTGGAAAAGTCGCAGCCGACGTACGATTCGTTGGAGCCATTGGCGCAGACCCTGGTGTTATTGTGGTTGCTAAAGACAGCCCTTTTCAAAATCTTGGCGACATGCTTGAAGCCATCAAGGCTGACCCGGGTTCGGTTGCATTTGCCGGTGGTTCTGCAGTTGGTGGTTTTGACCACTTAAAGCCACTCATGTTGTTACAGCGTGTTGGCTTTACCGATATCACTAAAGTTAAATACATTGGTGTTGATGGTGGTGCTGATGCGATCACACAAACTGTTGGTGGTTTTACTCAGGCAATGACCGGTGATATGTCAGAGATTGTTGGCTTTTTAAAGTCAGGCGATATTCGTGCATTGGCCGTTTTGACTGAAGAGCGAGTACCTGGCTTTGATGACATCCCGACTGCGAAAGAACAGGGTTTTGACGTTGTTGCTGTTAACTGGCGCGGATTGTATGTCCCTAAAGGTGTTAGTGATGAAACATTTGATATGTGGGCTGAGCGTCTGCAGAAAGTAGCCGACAGTGACGAGTGGAAAGAAGCTATGGTTGCAAATGGTCTGGCACCATTTACCAAAGTGGGTGGAGACTTTCAAAGTTACATCGATGGTGTTGTTGAAGAAGTACGTCAACTATCCAAAGATATCGGCGTCATTCAATAATGAGTAGTGACCGGCTATTCGGGCTGGTTGTTCTGATGGTGGCGCTTGCATTTATTGCAAGCGCCACGCAGGTGCAAACCAGTTTTCTACAAGATCCTGTGGGGCCTAAAACTTTCCCCATTCTGATCGGAGTTGTGTCAGCAATTAGTGCACTGGTAATGATCTTCAAACCCGACCCTGACCCGCAATGGCCGGCTAGTCGCACACTATTAAATCTTTTTATAGCGCTTGTTGTTCTGATCGCCTATGCGTTTGCTCTGAAACCGTTCGGATTTTTATTGCCGACTGCCGTGACTGCAGCGGTACTTAGCTATCAGATTTCACCACGCGCTGTTCCAGCGATGTTGACGGGTGTCGGGCTGTCTATTGGATTGTTTGTGCTGTTCAAATACGCATTAAAGCTTGGTTTGGTCCCTTTTCCGAAGGGTGTGTTTGGTTAAAGGTTTTTTTCGATTCTTTATAAAATTATGGAAACGCTCTAATGGATATGTTGGCCAACCTGAGTCTGGGATTCTCCATTGCCTTGTCTCCGTACACATTGATGTTGGCGGTCATCGGTTGTTTCCTCGGCACCATGATTGGAGCGCTTCCCGGATTAGGCCCATCCAACGGTGTGGCGATTCTTATTCCTATCACTTTCACGCTTGGTCTAGATGCAACTTCGGCGTTGGTTCTAATGACCAGCGTTTACTACGGCGCTATGTATGGTGGCCGCATTAGTTCAATATTATTAAACATCCCCGGCGATGAGCCTGCGCTCATGACCACTCTCGACGGCTATCCAATGGCCAAAAATGGTCGAGCGGCAGATGCGTTAGTACTCTCGGGTGTTGCATCGTTCGTTGGTGCCTTGCTTGCCACCATCGGTCTTATGTTGCTGGCGCCGACCCTTGCACGCATCGCGTTTAAGTTTGGTCCTGCTGAGTATTTTGCTTTGTATCTGTTGGCGTTCTGCACGCTCGGTGGGGTCGCGTCAAACAATCAAGCTAAGTCGGCTATAGCTTGCTGCATCGGATTGGGCATTGCCATGATTGGTGTGGACAGTAGCTCTGGCTTACCTCGCTTCACTGGGGGAAACATGCACATCATGGACGGCATTGATTTTCTGGTTGCCATTGTTGGTCTGTTTGCTATTGCAGAAGTGTTCTTTTTTATAGAAGGTCATGGCAAGAACTCCAGTATTGGTGTCAAGCTTGGCAAAGTACGAATACCCTGGTCCGATATCTTTGAGGTGAAGTGGGTCATGCTGCGGACCAGCTTGCTTGGGTTCATTGCCGGCATTCTTCCCGGAGCCGGTGCGTCCCTGGGTAGTTTTCTCGCTTATATGAGTGAGAAATCCATCGCCGGTAAGGATGGTGGTTTTGGAACAGGTGTTCCCAAAGGTGTTGCAGCGCCCGAAGCGGGTAATAATGCAGCCGCCGGCGGTGCGTTGGTGCCGATGCTCACACTGGGTGTGCCTGGTTCGGGTACCACGGCGGTATTGCTGGCGCTGTTGATGACGCTGAATATTACACCGGGGCCAACGCTGTTCACCGATAGGCCAGAAGTGGTCTGGGGCCTGATTGCATCGTTGCTGATTGCCAATGTCGTTCTGTTACTTATGAACGTGCCGTTGGTGAGCTTCTTCGTACGCATTCTTCAGGTGCCCGCGTGGATTCTGCTCCCCGGAGTCACCATGATTTCGTTTGTAGGGATTTATTCACTGTCTGGCAGTTATTTCGATTTACTGCTGATGGTGGCATTTGGGGTTCTCGGCTATGTTCTGCGAAAACTCGATGTGCCGACAGTGCCGGTTATATTGGGGATTTTGCTCGGTGGCCACATGGAGGACAAACTGCGCCAGGCCATGGTTCTGTCCGAGGGCGATCCGCTGTATCTGTTGACTTCAACGCCGATCGCGTTGGGCCTGTGGATAGCAGCGATAGTGGGGTTTGTTGCGCCAATGTTTTTGCGTGGAGTGCTTAAAAAGCCTCAGCGGGTTACTGATTAATGTCCTGGCGCGTACTGCACTAACCGTAATAGACCAGCGAATTTAACTATTTGTTATAAATATCAAGTGGTTAGAGTTGAGCTTCTGGGTCTTTTTAAGTACTAGAATGCTTATTAGTCACAAGCACCTTTCATTCGCAAAGTAAGAAATCGAAAGATAAGAGGGTGGTTTTGTCTTTGTAGTTGCTCAATCTTTCCATTTACTCGGTCAGGTACGTGAACAGGACAGAAAGCAGGGCGGCGAATAAGCCAGCCAGCAGTGAGCGAACAGGTAATATTTAATTCACAAGATGTAGCACTTGGTAATTTTCCCTGATATACTTGTGGGCTACCACGCACTGGCATATTTAGGTGCGTCGCAGGACAAGGCTTTAACTGACTCTACTAAGTAGCATTGAGTAAGTAGTTTTTTAGTAGAGTAGTAAAGCAAGAATTCCTTATAGAAACCGGTGGTTCGCGGCTCGGGCGATACGCTCAGTCTCGTACTGCCGGTTTTTGTGTTTGATAGGTTCTGGCATTGGTCAGAATACCGTCAGACACATGAGCTAGACCAGAAAAGCCACGCCGGATGTTAGGCGGGAAATTATTGGTCGTTACAGTCAGCGTTCGATCGAAGCCGTAAGCAAGCAGCTAGCGGTCGGATGTTATATGGCGGAGACAAAAATGACACTTGGTGTTTTAGGCCAGAAACTTGGCATGACACGCATATTCGATGACGCAGGCGTATCTCAGCCGGTCACCGTTATTCATGTGCAACCCAATCGTATTACCGCGCGCAAGACAGCCGATGTTGACGGCTATGAGTCTGTGCAAATAACCACTGGTTCCAAAAAAGCAGGCAGCTTGAGCAAGGCTCAAACGGGTCACTTTGCGAAAGCAGGTGTGGAAGCTGGTCGTGGTCTGATGGAATTCCGCCTTGAAGGTGTTGAGTTCGATGAAGAGGCCATGGTTGTCGGAGGTGAAGTCGGCTTGTCTCTGTTTGAGACTGGTCAGAAAGTCGATGTAACCGGTACCAGTATCGGTAAAGGTTTTGCCGGTGGTGTTAAGCGCCACAACTTCCAAATGCAGGATGCTACTCACGGTAACTCGGTGTCTCACCGTGCACCAGGATCGATCGGCCAGAACCAAACGCCAGGTCGCGTATTCAAAGGTAAGCGCATGGCTGGTCACATGGGTGCTCGAAAGCGCACCATGCAAAATCTCACCGTAATTAAAATTGACGCAGAAAAAGAAGTCATCCTGGTAAGGGGTGCTGTTCCAGGACCTGAAGGCGGCGACGTCATCATCAAGCCTGCTGTGAAAACCAAACCAAGTAAGAGCTGATTCCGATGGATCTTAAAACGCACAGTGGTGGCACCGTCGCGGTATCTGATGCCGTGTTTGGCGCTGACTATAATGAGGGCCTCGTGCACCAGATCGTTACTGCGTATTTGGCAGGCGGTCGTTCGGGCAACGCAGCGCAGAAGACACGTTCTGAAGTTCGTGGTGGTGGCGCAAAGCCATGGCGCCAAAAAGGTACGGGTAGAGCTCGTGCTGGTACATCACGTAGTCCTATCTGGGCCGGTGGTGGTGTAACGTTCGCCGCTAAAAAACGTGACTACACACAAAAAGTAAACAAGAAAATGTATCGCGCAGCGCTACGTTCAATCTTGTCCAAAGCAGCTACTGATGGTCGTCTGGTTATTGTTGATTCGCTTGACATTAGCGAGCCCAAAACCAAAGCGATGAAAGCCAGGCTTAACGATCTTGGTATGAGTAAAGCGTTAGTGTTGTTGGAAGAAGTGAGCGAGGCGGTTTATCTGTCCAGCCGTAACATACCTAATATTCAAGTGCTTGATGTTGATGGCGTTGACCCGGTATCGCTGGTTCGCTATCCGAACATTATCACTACAGCTTCCGCACTCAAGCAATTAGAGGAGCGTCTGGCATGAACGATCAGCGTTTATTTAAAATTCTTCTTGCGCCGCACGTGTCTGAAAAGACCGCAACGGCTGCAGAAATGCAAGGGCGTCATGCATTCAAGGTTGCTAACGATGCGACCAAAGTAGAAGTGCGTAAAGCCGTCGAGCAGCTTTTCAAGGTCGATGTGAAAAGTGTGCAGATCGTGAACGTAAAGGGCAAAACCAAACGGTTTGGCGCCTCTATGGGTAAGCGGTCAGATTGGCGTAAAGCAATAGTCAGATTAGCCGAAGGGCAAGATCTTGACTTCATGAGCATCGAGGGATAAAGCACCATGGCACTGGTTAAATCCAAACCAACTACACCTGGTCGCCGTTTTCAGGTCCGTGTTGTTAATAAAGAGCTTTCTAAAGAAGGCCCTTACGAGCCTTTAGTAGAGAGCCTGCATAAGTCAGGTGGTCGAAACAACAAAGGTCGCATCACAACGCGTCACATCGGTGGTGGACACAAGCGTCGTTACCGCGTCATTGATTTCAAGCGTGACAAAGACGGCATTCCTGCCGTGGTAGAGCGTCTTGAATACGATCCAAACCGTACCGCTAACATTGCATTGCTAAAATATGCGGATGGTGAGCGACGCTATGTTATAGCGCCAAAAGGGATGGCTGCTGGCGACAAATTAATGTCTGGTCGTGAAGCGCCAATCAAGTCAGGCAATTGTCTGCCACTCAATAATGTACCGGTTGGATCGACGGTTCATTGCATTGAATTAAAGCCAGGTGCTGGTGCTCAGATCGCCCGAAGTGCAGGTGCTGCAGTACAGTTAGTTGCACGAGAAGGTATGTATGCAACGCTTCGTTTGCGTTCAGGTGAGATGAGACGTGTTGCCGTTGAATGTCGTGCAACCATTGGTGAGGTGGGTAACGCAGAACACGCGCTGCGTAAACTGGGTAAAGCGGGCGCTAGTCGCTGGCGTGGTGTTCGTCCAACCGTTCGTGGTGTGGCGATGAATCCGGTGGATCATCCGCATGGTGGTGGTGAAGGCCGTACATCTGGTGGTCGTCATCCGGTTAGCCCATGGGGTACACCGACAAAAGGTTATAAGACTCGTTCGAATAAACGTACCGACAATATGATCGTACGTCGTCGAAGCAAGAAATAAGGAATAAGCCGTGCCACGTTCATTAAGAAAAGGTCCGTTTGTCGATCATCATCTTGTTAAAAAGATCGATGAAGCTAAGGCAACGAACAACAAGCGTCCAATCAAAACCTGGTCGCGTCGTTCGATGATTTTGCCAGACATGGTTGGTTTGACCATCGCTGTGCACAACGGTCGTCAGCATGTGCCCGTATTGATATCTGAAAATATGGTAGGACACAAACTCGGTGAGTTTTCATCCACCCGAACTTACAAAGGCCACGTGGCCGACAAGAAGGCGAGGTAGTCATGCAAGTCGAATCCACGTTAAAACACGCGCGAATCTCTGCACAGAAA
>Ga0114956_1000372_pt1 | contig 31924 bp, 31 predicted proteins | sample MaitaG_FD_87304 | JGI IMG/M metagenome (GOLD analysis project Ga0114956, IMG submission 87304) | Marine algal microbial communities from Maine, USA - Maine_Asex2 metaG | ecosystem: Host-associated > Algae > Red algae > Unclassified | place: Maine, USA | collected 2015-01-05
AAATCGAGACGCTCCGCACCCAAGGCACCGTCCGCTAGGGAGAAGTCCGCCTTGCTCGCCGAGGCTCGCAACGCTGGTAGCCGTCAACACGTCCTCGGTCCTGGAAATTCAGCAGCCGCTACGAGAAGTCCGCCTTGCGGTCCTGGAAATTCAGCAGCCGCTACGAGAAGTCCGCGTTGCGGTCCTGGCTGCTCAGCAACCGCTACGAGGGTTCGGCGATGACGGTGCAGGTGGACCGCGGGATGCCCTGATAGTGGACCTGATACTGCGTGCCGGGCGCGGGATACCGGTCATCGATCGTCGTGGCGCCAAGCGTCCGACCCATCCACACGAAGGTGCCCGAACCCGGCGCCTTCCGATACGCCCAGTACTTGGACTGTTCGTGGTCAGACCAGGTCAACACCCCGGCGGTGGCTTCGCAGGAGAACGGGCCGGGGTCGACGACGGGAGCGTCCGGTTCGCTGATGATCGTGCAGGTCGACCGCGGAATGCCCTGATAGTGGACCTGATACTGCGTGCCGGGCGCGGGATACCGGTCATCGATCGTCGTGGCGCCAAGCGTCCGACCCATCCACACGAAGGTGTCCGAACCCGGCGCCTTCCGATACGCCCAGTACTTGGACTGGTCGTCGTCAGTCCACGTAAGAACACCCGCATCGGACTGACAAGCAAAGCGCTCGGGTTCCGGACCCGAGGGCGGCGGAATGAGTGGCGTGCCCGGGCCGTAGCTTTGCCGCCCGGTCCCAAGTTCAAACGCCCCCGCATCGGGCTGACCGTCGGACACGAACGGTTCGTTGAGGTTCGCAATCTCGGCTCCCAAGTCGACGGCAGCCGAGGAGGCGACAAGCCGGAGGTCTGGTGACCCTACGGTCACCTCGATGTCGAACGACGCTGGGAGCGAAGCACTGCGCACGGAATCGAAACCGATTTCGGTGCCGTGATCCTCGACCCCCGCAGGCAGATCGCCAACCCGGCTGTGCCGGATGTTCTCCCATTTGAACCACGGCTCGCTGGTGCGGGTCGTTCCCCAGGCGTCGTAGTCGAAGTCGCGAAAACCCTGCGACGAACTGGTCGTGATCTCGAATGCGTAACGGGTGCCGAGGAAGAGGTTGTTACGCAGCACGGTGTTGGTGAAGATGCTGCCGTCGTTCAGCGCGTTGCCAACCTTGACACCCGAGTTGTGAGCGATGAACAGCCCCGACGGGGCGTTGTTCAACTTGATCGTGTTCGATTCGAGATTGAACAGTTCGTTGCGAAAAATGTAGGCCGGACCGCCATAGATCGGTTGCACGCTCACGCCCATGCGAGCGTTGGTGACCCGGTTGCGATATACCCGCACGTTCGCCTGGTTGTAGTCAACCTCGATGCCGTCGTCGACACATCGGTAGGCGTCGTTGCCGAACACGTCATTGCCGAACGAGGGGCCGATTATCGGTTGAACCGAGACACAGTCGCCGAAGTCCGAGACCTCGTTGTGGCAGACCGTGTTGCCCCACCCGCGCAGATCGATGCCGCGTTCACCCGGAATCCCGGAGCCCGGCCATGGGGTTCGCCCTGACACGCGGTTGTCGCACACGATCTGGAAGCCCTCATCGGCGTTGTCGCGTCGGTTGTAGACGCCGAAGTCGACGTCTTCGATCGTGTTGTCGGTCACGGTCAGATGCGACGTTCGCTGGGCGTCGACGCCCCAACGGCCGCTTCGAATGGTCAACCCCGACACGATCACGTGCTCGATCGGTGCGCCGAACTGCCCGATCGTGACAACTCCCCTGAGCGTGCCGCGACCGTCGATGACCGCCGTGCCGTTTTCTGGACCGACGAAGCTGATCGGCGCGTTCGCGGTACCGGAGCGGATCAATTGGAATGGCTTGTAGGTCCCAGCGGCAAGCCGGAAGGTGTCGCCGGGATTGGCATTGTCGGCTGCAGCCTGAACGCCGCGGAACGGATCATTGGACGTGCCAGATCCGCCGCCGGCGCCGGGCGCGACATGGCGAATCGCGGGACCGGGCTGGGGCATCGTGCGAGTCGTTGCCCGAACGACACGAGAGGTTCCGCCTCCATCGGGGTCCCGTAGCGTGACTCTGAGCTCGTAGGTCCGGCCTCGTTCGAGGAACAGGGCCGACGACGCCCAACTGTTGATGTTCAGCGGCGAGCCGTCAACAGTGACGGTTGGGTCCGCCCGCATTGCTGGCGCGCCCATACGCCAGCTGGAATCTCCGAGGAGGCGGAACTCGAGGGTCATGCTGGAGTCGAGGTCGACGTCGCCTTCGATGAACCACACCGCGCCAATGTGATCCATCGTCGCGTCGACCCGCAGCTCACCGGCCACGATCGTCGTGGCCGATTGCGCCGCCGCCGGCCCGGCGGCAAGGGCAGATGCGATAAGCAGCAGCGCCACCGCGAAACTTGCACAAAACAGATTTGAACGAAGCATGAAAGCTCACCCTCTCCGGTACTCCCCGCCCGCAATGACGCCCGCGGTCACGGTAACACGCACACCCACCGGCTGAGGTCTTACGACTTGTTACCGCCGCGTCGAGGCGACGGGCCGGAATCGTCGGCGATGACCACCTCGATATTGGCGTCGCAGCACTCTTGGAGCGCAGCGGCGTCGGTGTCCGGCTCGACAACGATTCGATCGATGCAGCTTGCCTCGGCGACGACGAACGGCGCAGACGTTCCAAGCTTCTCGGCTTGAAGCGGCACGATCGTTTCAGCCGCCGATTCGAGAAGCGCGCGCTTCGTCGCAACCTCACCTTGCGAGTTGGTCGTCGCACCAATGCGCGGATCAAAACCGCAGACGCCAACGATGCCGAGATCGAGTCGGTAGCTGCGCCAGGCGTCGACGGTCTCAGGCCCGATGGTCGCCATCCAGGTGAGGTCGACGGGGCCCCCGAGGAGGATGACGCGGACCGCACGGTGGTCGGAGAGCGCGACAGCGGCCGCCGGGTTGTTCGTCACGATGGTGACCGCGAGCGTCGCCGGAATCAGCGAAGCGATCTCGACGCTGGTCGAGCCGGCGTCGAGCCCGATGACTTGTTCGGCTCGGAAGGAGTCGACGATCGCCGCAGCAAGAACGGGCCGAGCCGAGCGATCGTCGAGGCTTCGCTCGGTGAACGACTGCGGCAGCCGCGACGCAGGGACCGCGCCGCCATGGACGCGGCGGAGCAGACCTTGGTCGTGGAGCGAGCGCAGATCGCGTCGGATCGTGTCGACCGAGACGCCGAGCGCGCTTGCCGCATCGTTGGTGACCACGCGGCGAGCCTCGAAGAGTCGGTCGAGGAGCCACGCATGCCGTTCGGTGACCAGATCAGGCGATTCCGTCATGTGCACGAACATACACGAACCTGCACGTTCGTTTTGCAATGCGGCACCCTTGCTTCTAGGGTCAGCAGTCGTGCGAGCACCATTTCCGGCAACGAATCCGAATGTTCGAATAGCTGCGATCGACGTACTGTCCGACAACTGGTACGTGTTGCGGAAGGTCGTTTTCGACATCCTTGGCGCCGACGGGCGCTGGTCGACACAGGAACGCGAGGCGTATGACCGTGGCAATGGCGCCACCGTTTTGCTCATCGATCGACAGCGACGGACCGTGCTGCTGACTCGCCAGTTCCGCATTCCCGCCTACCTCAACGGTCACGTCGACGGCATGTTGCTCGAGACCGCAGCGGGCCTGCTCGACGACGACGACGCCGAGACCGCGATCCGACGCGAGGCCGAAGAAGAGACCGGCTGTCGGATTCGATCGATCACGCGGCTGTTCGAGCTGTTCATGAGCCCGGGCTCGGTGACCGAACGAGTCGCTTTCTTCGTCGCCGACTACACCACCGCCGACCGCACCGGCAGCGGTGGCGGTCTGGAGGAAGAAGGCGAGCACATCGAGGTCGTCGAGATGGACCTCGACGACGCGATCGCCGCCGTCGCCGACGGACGAATCACCGACGGAAAGACCGTCCTACTTCTCCAATGGGCCCAACTCAACGCCTGAGGCCGCAGGCCGAAGCAAACAATGCTGCGTGCCAACGCCTGAGGCCGCAGGCCGAAGCAGATTTAGCCGTCGCGGAGGAAGCGGCGGAGGATCTTGCCGGAGGCCGACTTCGGGATCTCCTCGATGAACTCGACGAGGCGAATCTGCTTGTACGACGCGACGTGACCTTTGACGAATTCCTGGATGTCGTCGGCCGACGCTTCCGTGTCGGGTTTCAGCACGACAAACGCCTTCGCCAGTTCGCCCGCTTCGTCGTCGGGGATCCCGATGACGGCCGCGTCGGCCACAGCCGGGTGGGTGGTGAGCAGTGCCTCGAGCTCGGCCGGCGGCACCTGAAAGCCCTTGTACTTGATGAGTTCCTTCACCCGGTCGACGATGTAGATGTGGCCGTCGCCATCGATGCGACCAACGTCGCCGGTATGGAGCCACCCATCAGCATCGAGCGTCGACTTCGTCGCTTCGTCGTTGGCGAGGTAGCCCTTCATCACCTGCGGACCACGGACCCACAGCTCGCCTTCAGCATCGATACCAAGGTCGTCGCCGGAGTCGGTGTCGACGATGCGGCATTCGGTGTTCGACACCGTGACACCTGATGACCCGGCCTTGCCCTGGCCCGACACCGTGCAGTGGCTGACCGGTGAGAGCTCGGTCATGCCGTAGCCCTGAATGACCTCGCAGCCGACGCGGGCGGCAGCTTCTTCGCCGAGCTCGGCACCGAGCGGCGCGGCTCCCGAGAACACCTGGCGCAGCGACGACAAATCGTAGTTGTCGAAGATGGGGTGTTTCGCCATAGCGAGCACCATCGGCGGCACCGCGAACCAGCGGGTGATCTTGTGCTTCTGCACGAGTTCGAGCGCTTCGACCAAATCGAAACGGGGAACGCTGACAACGGTGACGCCCTCGGCCAGGAGACCGTTCATGAGCACCTGCATGCCATAAATATGGAAGAACGGAAGCGCAGCCAGCGCAACCTCACCTCGGTCGTAGCTAATGGCGGTCGTGCACTGCGCGAGGTTCGCCACAAGGTTGCGGTGGGTGAGCATGACGCCCTTCGACAACCCGGTTGTGCCCGACGAGTATGGCAAGACAACGACATGTTCGGCCGGGTCGACGTCGACCTGTTCGATCGCGTCGCCGTACAACGCGGCGAACGGGGTCGTGCCGTCGATCGGCTCCCCGATGACGGCGATTTCGGTCACCTTCGTACCTTCGACCGCAGCCTGGGCCGACTCGAGCACGAGGCCGACCGTGATCAGTAGCACCGCACCGGAGTCCTGCAGCTGATGGCGGAGCTCGTCGGGGGTGTAGAGCGGGTTCAGTGTGGTGGCGGTTGCACCGGCGCGGGCGATGGCGTGAAAGGCAATCGCATACTCAGGAAGATTGGGCGCCATCAGGGCGACAACCGAACCTGGGCCAAGGCCCTTGGCTTGCAGACCGCCGGCCAGCTTGGCGACGTGGCCCTGGAATTCAGCAAACGTGTAGGACCGGCCCGAAGGTCCATCGACGAGGGCGACTGCCTCGGGGAAATCGGCAAAATTCCGCATCACGTAGGCGCCGAGTGTGACCTCAGGGATCTCGACATCGGGCAGCGGACTGGTGTGGATGATGCTCATCCCGCCACGTTACGGCGATGGCCGCTCCGTCGGCACCTCCAACTTTGAGGTGTAATCGGCAAACCGAGCCCGCACCGCGTCGATCTGGTCGGGCTCGATCGGGTGCCGGCTCGGGGGTGACGGAATGACGTCAGCCATCAACGCGGCCTGCATCCGATGGCGGCCTAGATCGCCGAGAACCAGGCCGAAGTGGCGGTAGATCATCTCGATCATGCCGACGGGATCGTCCGACAGCTCGATCGCCTGCACATCAAACACGTTGGCCGCGGGTCGGGTCGACTGCGCCGACGCAAAACCCGTCGCGATTCGGTCGGCCCACTGATCGATGAAGTCGGCATCGTCCCGGTGCTCCGAGGTCTGCGCTTGCGCCTCGGCCCGGTGGCTTGCGGACTCGGCCAGGATCGACACCGGGTCCCGGTGAACCCAAACAATGCGGGCATCCGGATACTGCTCGACGAGCGCCCCGAGGTGCCAAGCGTGAGCAAGACCGTGCAGGACCCACTGGGTGGTCGGCAACGCGCTCTGCAGAATCTTGAGTTGATGATGGTGCAGCTCATAGGCCGGCGCCATGTCGCAGCCGGTAAACCAATCGCCATAGGCCGCGATGTCGGCATCGAGTTCAAAGGGTTCAACGAACTCGGTGCCCAGGAGCCGGTCGCAGCTACCCGGCCGATCGGCGCGCAAGGGATCACGGCCGGCGACTGGCAGCGGCTCGCCGATCGACTGCGGAGGGCAGACCGTCGCGACTTCCCAGTCGTGCGGCGTTCGGACGTTCGGATCAAGTTGCAGCACCGACGCCAGTCGCTCGATACCGCTCAGATCAAAGCCGGTGATCACGAGGGGGGCGATAACTCGTTCGTGATGCACGAGCGGTTGTTTCTTCGTCCAATCGCGCACAGCCAACCGATTCATCAGCAACCCGACAATGCGATCTCGCCACGCCCACCTGCCGAAGGTGTGCAGATCGGCCGTGTCGTTCAGCGAATCGATGAGCCGATCAAAACCTTCGCGGAACGACCCCGAACCAAAGTCTTCGAGCAGCGCCTGGTGACGAGCCCGCCCGAGTAGGTCGTGCGCGTCAAGCTCAGCAGGACGGCCGAAGGATCGGCGCCACGTCTCGTCGATCTGACGATGGATACGATCCAATCGCCCGGTTCGAAGCTGAAGATCGAGGTGGTGCGACACGGCGCCCAAAGGTAGCGGCGGCGACGGCACCGGCGACCGTCATGCGAGCGACCATCGCCCGAGTTCCGTTTTGTCGTCCGGCCTGCCAGACTTGCCGTCCCGTGCGCCCGCCTGTGTTCAACCAGAATCATTACGTTGCGAAAAGAATGCTGACCGCCAACGTTGCGATGCTCCGGCGATTTGTCGCGTGGTTCGCGATCGTTGTCGCAGCAACAATCTTGACCTCGTGCGGCACCGGGCCTGACGACGAAGCAACGACGACAAGCGGTGACCGCTATCGGCTCCCCGATGCAACGACCCAGGCTGTGACCGCCACGACGGGCCCGGAATCGACCGCCGTTGTCGTGTCCGAAGCTGACCCGGATATCATCATCGCCGCTCGCCTCCGGCCCGTGATCGTGTCGGAGGCCGAACACGCAACCGATGCGTTCACGCAGGGGCTTCTGTTGCACGACGGCATGTTCTACGAGAGCACCGGTGCCGGTAACAGCGACACCGGTCCCCTGTCGACGACGCTGCGCCGAGTCGACCCGGCCGACGGCAAGGTCGATCAGATTGTCGACATCGGCCGCGAAGTCTTTGGTGAAGGTCTTGCGCTCGTCGACGACATCTTGATTCAGCTCACGTGGCAAGACGGCATCGCCTTCTTGTACGACGTCGAGACCTTTGAACGAGTCGGCGAATTCCAGTACGACACTCAGGGGTGGGGGCTCTGCTACGACGGCCAGCGCCTGGTGATGAGCGACGGCTCGTCGGAACTGACCTTCCGTGATCCCGTCACGTTTGCCCCGCTCGGCAAAGTCGAAGTCCTCCTCAACGGCATCCCGATCACGCGAATCAACGAGCTCGAATGTGTCAACGGCCGGGTTTGGGCGAACGTGTGGCTCACCGATCTCATCCTGGAGATCGAACCCGACACGGGTGCGGTCGTCTCCGTCGTCGATGCGTCGTCACTCTTGCAACCGCGACCGGTCAACTCGCAGGCGGTACTGAACGGCCTGGCCTGGAACGAAGCCGGCAATTCGTTCTTCGTGACGGGCAAGATGTGGCCGGTAATGTATGAGGTCCGGTTCGAAGCCGATGAGCGGCCAGCCCCTCTCGACGCGGTGCGACCTCCAACGCCAATTCCCTCCGGCCCTGCTACCAGCACTGACGATGCGACATCGGACGGAGTAGTCGCTGACCAATGACCGAACGAGCCCTCGTCATTGGCATCACAGGTCAGGACGGCTCGTACCTCGCTGAACTCCTGTTGGAGAAGGGGTACGACGTCGGCGGTCTCGTTCGGCGGTCGTCGGTCGGGGCCTATGAGCGCATCGCCCATATCCAGGACCGGCTGCACCTCATCACCGGCGACCTGCATAGCGCCACGACCGTCAAAGACGCGATTCGCGAGTTCCAGCCCGATGAGCTCTATAACCTCGGCGCGCTCTCGGTCGTGCAGTCGAGCTTTGAACACGCCGAACTCACCGGCGACGTCACCGGCCTCGGGGTCACGCGAGTGCTCGACGCGGTGCGGCACATCTCGCCGCAGACCCGCGTTTATCAGGCGTCGACGTCGGAAATGTTCGGGACGGTGCAGGAGGTGCCGCAGGGCGAAACGACGCCCTTTCACCCCCGCAGCCCCTATGGCGTCGCCAAGCTCTACGGCCATTGGATGATCGTCAACTACCGCGAGGTTCATGGCCTCCACGCCTCCTCGGGAATCACGTTCAATCACGAAAGCCCCCGTCGCGGGCTTGAGTTCGTCACTCGTAAGATCAGCCACACCGTTGCGCAGATCGCCATGGGCAAGGACGTCGACCTACGCCTTGGCAACCTCGACGCTCGGCGCGACTGGGGTTACGCCGGCGACTACGTCGATGCCATGTGGCGCATGTTGCAGATCGACGAACCGGAGGACTTCGTGCTGGCCACGGGGCAGACCCGCAGTGTTCGAGACTTCTGCAAGGCGGCCTTCGACCACGTGAACCTCAACTATGAAGATCACGTCATCATCGACGCCGACTTCTATCGACCGACCGAAGACAAACAGCTCGTTGGCGATCCGTCGAAGGCGAAGACGTTGCTCGACTGGCAGGCGACAATGCCGTTCGAAGAACTCGTGCAACTCATGGTCGAGGCCGACCTCGCGTTACTGCAGGGGAAACTGAGTTCACTGCGGTGACGTCGGTCGCCGGAGTCGACGGTTGGACCGGCGGGTGGGTCGCCGTGATCGCCGACGGCGACAGCAGCCGTATTGTGGCGACCGAGACGTTCGCCAAGATGGGCGATGCGACCTCTGGCTGCCGCGCGGTTGGTGTCGACATGCCGATGTGGTTGCCGGCCTCGGGTATTCGCGCTGGAGATGAGGAGCTCCGGTCCCGGCTCTTGGCCGGCCGCACCGCGACGCTGTTCTGGACGCCGACCCGCGCCGTGCTCGATCACCTCGACAGTCACGCCGCAGCGGTCGTCGCCAACAAGGCCGCCGGTGGCAAAGGGCCGTCGGCGCAGGGATTCGCTTTGATGCAGAAGGTTGTCGAGGTGCGGGCGATGGCGCAGGGCGAGCACCCACGACGCCACTTCGAGGTCCATCCCGAATCGAGCTTTTCGGCCATGAACGGTGACGTGGCGTTGGCGTCGAAGAGGTCGGCGGCCGGAGTCGGTGCCCGACTTCAGCTACTGACGCTCGCGTTCCCGGATGTACTCGAACAACTTCGCGGCGCTCCGGCGAAGGTGCCGGTCGACGATGTGCTCGATGCGTACGCCGCAGCGTGGACGGCGCGCCGGATCGCCGACGGCACCAGCCGTTGGTTCGGCGCCGACGGCGACGACGATGGGTTCCGCTGCGCGATCGCAGTCTGACCAGCCTGGTGGGTCGGATAGACAGGGCGGGTGGCATCGCGATCGAAGTACAGCGCCGGCTTGTTGGCCTATCGGCTCACCCCGGACGTCGAAGTCCTGATCGTGCACCCCGGCGGCCCGTTCTGGAAGAACAAAGACGAGGGTGCGTGGTCGATTCCGAAAGGCGAGTACCGGCCGGATGACGAGGACCCGTTGGACGTAGCTCGGCGCGAATTCGCGGAAGAACTCGGCACCACGCCGCCCGCCGCGGGCTACGAGCCGCTCGGATCGGTGAAGCTGAAATCTGGCAAGCAGATCCACGCGTGGTCGGTTGCCCTCGACCTCGATGCTGATGCGATCGTCAGCAACACGTTCAGTCTGGAGTGGCCGCCGAAGTCAGGCAAGCAGGCCGAGTTCGCGGAGGTCGACCGGGCGACATGGTGCGACCCTGACGAGGCGCGGGCGAAACTGAATCCCGCGCAGGGCCCGCTTGTTGATCGACTCGTCGATTACGTATCGGGCATCGCCAGCGGGAAATAGCCAGCCACATCGTGGGGGTGGGTATCGAGATGCACCTTGGCCTCGGGTGCGCCGCCGAACCGGCCGTGAGTCCAGCGAATCTCGACGTGCCCTTCAACCACGTGACGCCCTGACGTCGTGCGATTGGTAATGTCGGCTCGCCAGCGCACGAGGGGCTGACCCGCGGCGTCAGGCCACACGTCGAAAGCCCGGACCTCGAACTGGTTGCGAAAGTCCCACGGTGTACCCACCCGGTAGCGCAGCGGGCTACCCGACGTGGTGGCGCCGAGTACGAAGTACGGGGCCGCCTGGAGCCGCAGCAGTCGCCACAGCATCTCTTCACGCCGAGCCCGAGTGTCGAGATGCACGAGCCAGCGTTCGGTCGATTGTTGGGCCACGGCTAGCGCAAACGATTCGTACGCGTGCTGTGACTGTTCCGGGAGCCGACCCCGCTTCGGCAAAGCCGCCTTCAGTGCAGTCCGGTCGTCGGGTTCGAGCGCAAGGACCGACGCGGGCAATCGCGCAGCGACCGCTTCGCAGCCAGAATCTTCGCCAGCAGCCCCAGCAATATCGGCGGCGGCGATATCGGCGAGGACGGTATCGTAGAACTGTTGGTAGGCCTCGGGCGCCGACGACTCGAACCAGTCGCTGCCCCGTTCGACCCGCCGTTCAGCTAGTGCGCGGTCGAAGAGATGACTCGGGCTGACGTTGTGCAGGATGTTGCTGCCGTATTTGCAGCTCACGAGGTAGACGTGATCGATGCGGAGGTCGGCGGGCACTTGTTCGTAGCCCGGTGGCTTGTGCGGGCCCTTCCATTCGAGCAACCACGGGGGCCGGCCTCGCAGGCCGTCTTCGGAACGAGCGAAGATCCAGCCGTTGTCCCACGCAGTTGCGAACTCGCGCTCGTGGTCGCCCGTGGACCAGGCGGCCTCGATGCGGTCGAAGTTGTCGTCAGAGACGTTCACGACCGCACGGGGTCGAACCGACAATGCCCGTTCCAGGCTGCTGTAGCCGAGCATGGCCAGCCCGGTGACGACCTCGGTGATCTCGGTGCGAATGGCGGCCATCGAGGACGCAGCCTACGCGATCAGCAACGCGGCTTTAGCTGGCGCGAGACGCAGGAGCGTCGGCGCGATCACGCGAGGTGTCGAACAGGCGCGCCATGCGAATTTCGAGCGACGTGACCTCGGCATCGAGTTCGGCGTCGGTCCAGACCGGCACGTACTCGGCGTAGATGTCGATCGTCGTATCGGTTGCCGACATCCACAGCAACACCGCGTCGGCCCACCGTTCGTCGAGCAACGCGTCGCGCACCGCTTCGGCGCCGCCGGGCCCGAAACGGCCCGGGTCTTCGCGGGCGACGACCTTCAGTGCAATGAGCCGCGAGATAACGGCGGCATCTTCGGCAAGAAAGAGTTGCGGCGGGTCGGTGTTGACGATCGCATAGGCGCCGGGGGCGGGCGTTCGGCGGTCGACCGTGGCGTTCGCGGCCGAACCTCGAGATGGGTGGGCATCAGAAGAGCGCATCGGGCTCCTCGGCGTCGAGGAAGTTCTCGGGTTGTTCGTTCTCAAGGTCGTTGCAGTCGATGTCGCCCGCCCCGAACTGGGCCAAGCGGGTCTGCCCGGCGTCGGAGAACATTTCGAGCGCATCGAAGACCAGGCGGTTCGATCGGGCGGTTCGCAGCGCTTTGAGGCCGACCCCGGTTGTCGGCAATGCGGTCGTGAGCAGCACGTAGGGAACGCCTCGACCGGCGACGGCCTCGTCGTGTTGGCGCACCCCGGCTTTGCCGAGCGATTTCCAGACCGAATCGGTGCGTCGCAGACCGGCGCGCTCGCTTGTGAACGCCCCGGTGACGTCGAAGTGCCACAGCTGTCCCTGGGCATCGGTGGCCTCGAAATCGATCTCGACACCGCACCGCAATTTGCGGTTCTTGACGACGTCGGTGAAGCCGCACCGCTCAAGCAATTCGGCCGCAATCTCTTCGGCCTTCTGACCTTGACGGACGGCCCGCGCCTGGAAGTCATCGTCGCCCTCGGTGATCGCGCCGGCATCGCCGCCCTTGACCGCGGGCACAACAACCCGGAACCGCTCGCGCCGTTCCCGCGTCGTTTCGAGCCGATCGCGTTCGTCGGCGATGCGTTGCTCGGCCGCCGCGATGTAGTCGGCATCGGTGTCGCAGCCGATGAAGTGGCGCTCGGTGCGCACCGCAGCGATCGCCGTAGTGCCAGAACCCATATAGGGGTCGAGCACGAGATCGTTGCGGTAGGTCAACAGCTCGATAAGGCGCCCAGGTAGCGCGACCGGGTACGGCGCCGGGTGCCCGACTCGTTTCGCGCTCTCGGGAAGAATCTCCCACACGTCTTTGGTGTCGCGCATGAAGGCTTCTTTGGTGATCGAGCCTTCCGACGGTAGGCCTTGTTCGGCCCGCACCCGGCTCGAGATGGCCCGATCGAAACGGCCCTTGCTCGCAACGATGATGCGTTCGGTCAGGTCGCGCAGCACCGGATTCGACGGCTTTTGGAACGACCCCCACGCCGTCGACCCGTTCGAGCCCTCACCCTTCTTCCAGATGATCTCGCCCCGCACCAGCAGGCCAAGATCTTCGAAGATGCGGATGATGTCGGCGGCCTGTGATCGGTACGGCTTACGCCCCAGGTTCGCGACATTGACGGCGATGCGGCCACCCGGTTCGAGCTTGCGGGCCGACAGCTCGAATACTCGATGCAGGTTTGCGAGATGTTCGCTGTATTCGGCCGGCACATGGCCTTGCCCCATCGCTTCTTCGTACGACTTGCCGACGAAGTACGGCGGCGAGGTAACGACGAGGGCGACCGAGTTGTCGCGCACATGCGTGTCGTCGGCCAGGAGGTCGGTGGCGTCGCCCAGTAACAATGCGTCTTCGACCGGGCGATCACCCGGCGCGACGACGGTTTCATCGTCGGAGATAACCGGTGGCGTGAAGCGGGCGTAGAAATCGCTGGAATCGTGGCTTTCGCGCTTGCCCGCCCCGAACGCATACGTCGACGTGCCGCGGGCGGGGGCACCCTCATCGCTCGAAACTGCTGCGTGATCGGACATGGCCGTCACCCTAGCGACCACCTGTGACGATCTCAGGGAGACCCGAGGTGGCGGGCCTTCGGTCGGAAGCGCAACGGTTTCTCGTCGTACTCCTCCATCGCATGGGCAAGCCAGCCTGCGGTCCGCGCAATCGCAAAGATCGCCTCGCCGGCTTCGGCTGGCATACCCGCCAAGTACGTCAGGCTCCCCAGCGCGAGGTCGACGTTCGGCAATGCGCCAACCCGTTCGCCCACGACGTCTCGCACTCGATACACATGCTGCAATCGTCGATCGTTCGACCAGGCCCCGATGATCAACGCCATTAAGGCGGAGAAGCGCGGGTCCTGCCGGACATACACGGCATGACCGAAACCCGGGATCGATCCAAGCTGGCGTTGGGCATGGCTGATTGCCACGGCCGGATCACCTCGCTGTTCCGCGTCGACCAACACCTGGTGCACGGCCGCACTCGATGCGCCGTGAAGCGTGCCGCCGATGACGCCAAGGCCGGCGGTCACAACCGAGTAGGGGTCGGCTCGCACCGACGCGGCGATACGCGCGGCGAACGTCGAACCGGCCAAACCATGGTCGACGAGTAACGACATCGCCGCATCGAGGGTGCGTCGTTCAGCGGCGGTGCCTCGCCGCGACGTCAGCCGCCGCCACAGCGCCGAAGCCAGTGAACGATCGCTACCGACGCCTTGCTCGGCCAGACCGTGCACCATCGCTACGATCAGCCCTCGGCCCGCGGCGCGAACGCTACGGGGCGTCACTTCGTGGCGCAGCGGATCTGACGCCGACTGCACGGCGGTGACAAAGCGCAGCTGATCGATGATCGACGATGCCATGATCGGCGGCGGCAACAGCTGGTCGCCGTTCGGGCGGGGCCAGGCTTCATCGGGCGGCGATTCCCACAAGACCGCCACGACATCTTCGAACGCTGCTCCCCCACTGACGAGGTCGATCAGATTGTGGCCTCGGATCGTGAGGGCGTCGTCGTTGACGCGCGTGATGCGGGTTGCGATCTGGGTCCGGAGTTCTCCATCGGATGCGCTTCGCCGCCCTTGCCGCATCGCTTCAATCTCGGCGCGATCGAACCGGCTGGTCCGGCCGTCAGCGCCGACGCTGCGGTGCAACAACCCCCGGCTGACGTAGGCGTACAACGTCTGTCGCTTGACCCCAAGGATCGAGGCGGCCTCGGTAGCGGTCAATCCGGATTCGGGATCTGCGGACATCGACTCAGCGCTGGTCGATTCGGGTGACATTGATTGAGTCAACATTGAGTGAATCAACCTTGTCAACCTCGACGGGTTTCACGACGGTAGGAACATGACAACCCAGCAGCTCGTTGCCCCGCCCGGTTTGAAGGGCCTGATCGTGGCCGACACGATGATCGGCAGCGTCCGTGGCGACGAAGGGTTCTTCCACTACCGCGACCATGACGCGGTCGAAATTGCTCGCCACCAAACCTTCGAAGCCGCAAGCGCCCTGCTGGTCGACGGGCAACTTCCCGGCGCTGTCGACGAGTCCAGCTTTCGTTCCGAGCTCGCCACCGGCCGTCGGCTCGATGTGCCCGTCGTCGCCCAGGTCGAATCGATGGCCCGCATGGAGCCGTCCCCCGTGGTCGGATTACGCAGCGCGCTCGCGTTGGTGGTCGACGACACGCCGACGATCGATCTCACGGCCGACGAGCGCCGCGAGCGTGCGCTGCAGGCGATCGCGGCAACGCCGTCGATTCTCGCCGCCTGGCACCGGGTCGCGAATGGGCAGCCGGTGCTCGCCGCCGACCCAAGCTTGAGTCATGCGTCGGACTACGTGCGGATGCTGACTGGAACGACGCCGACACCCCGTCTCGCTCGGGCCGTCGAAACGTATTTGCTGCTCACGGCCGACCATGGCTTCAACGCCTCGACGTTCACCGCCCGGGTCATCACGAGCACGGGAGCGGGTGTCAGTAGTGCATTGGGCGGAGCGATCGGTGCACTCTCAGGCCCGTTGCATGGCGGCGCGCCAAGCCGAGTGCTCGACATGATCGAGGCGATCGGCGATCCGTCGAACACCGAAACGTGGGCCCGACGGGAGCTCGAGCGCGGCGGCAAGATCATGGGTTTCGGTCATGCCGTGTACCGGGCCGACGATCCGCGGTCGTTGTTGCTGCGTGAGGTTGCATTCGGGCTCGGCGGTCGGCTTGTCGCGGCGGCCGAAGAGATCGAGAGCCGCATGCTCGCATTCCTGTCGGCGTGGAAGCCGAGCGCGACGATCGTCACCAACGTCGAGTTCTACGCGGCCGTCGTTCTGCACCTCGCTGGCATCCCCCAGGAGATGTTCACGTCGACGTTCACGACGAGCCGGGTGGTCGGCTGGGCCACGCACGTACTTGAGCAAGCGGCGAATAACAAGATCATGCGACCGACGGCGCGATATGTCGGCCCCGAGCCGTTCCGTTAAGGCTGAGCGCCGCTGATCGAACCGCCCACTTCAGCTGCCCTGATGCCGATTTACGTACTACAGAAATCACAGAAACAACACAAGCAACATCAGTGGCCGGATGGCATTGAACATTCGGTCGACTTGCCGTAGGGTTGCAAATCCATGACGCCCGCTATGTCGATCACCGTGTTCGCAATCGTTGCGCTTATCTGCGCGGCCTTGCTCATCACCAGCGGCGTCATGAAAGAGCTGTTCAGCCGTTTCGCTACCTCGTCAAAGATTGCCGACGACTCGACTGTGCTGACCGAAGCCCCCACCGAGTGGATGGAAAACCACGAGTTCTGGGATGGCGACATCGAAGAGGTCGCGTTCTAACCGAACGCCCGTGGCCCGCCGTTCACGGCACTGCCTAGTTCGACTTACTGCTGAGCCCACCGTCCACCGGAATGATGGCGCCGTTCACGAACGACGACGCGGGCAGCACCAGTGACAGCGTCATGTGTGCGACCTCTTCGGGGTCGCCATACCGCTTCAGGGGAACCCGGCGTCGCGCATACTTGGCCTTGGCTTCGTCGTCGAACTCGGCCGTCATGCCGGTGTTGATTGGTCCTGGGCACACACAGTTGACCGTCACGCCTTCTTGCCCGAGTTCGACGGCCAGCGAGCGCGTGAGCCCGACGACGCCATGTTTACTGGCCGTGTACGCGGGCAGGTTCGGGGTTGCCGCCAAACCCTCGGTCGATGCGATGTTGACGATGCGACCGTCGGCGTTGCGCGCGAGATCGTCGAGACACGCCCGGATGAGTCGGGCGTGGGCAGCGAGATTGACGGCAAAGGTTGCCAGCCAGGCGTCTTCGAAGTTGTCGGACCGGATCGGCGCATAGACCGACACGCCGGCGTTGTTCACAAGAATGTCGACCGGCCCAAGGTCGGCCTGCACCGAGGCCACCAACGCCACGATGGCGACAGGGTCGGAGAGGTCGGCCGTGTATGCGGTCGCCGTGCCGCCGGCTGCGGTGATCGCGTTGGTTGTTGCCTCCGCTCCTGCAGCCGCAACATCGACCACGGCAACCTTCGCGCCCTCGTCGGCAAACAGCTGCGCAGTGGCGCGGCCCATGCCCGACGCCGCACCGGTCACGATCGCAACGCGACCCTCGATCGACCGACTGAGTTTCGTTAGACGTGCCATCGCCGGATCGTAGTTGCCGCGTTCGCACGAAGCCGACGCTCGAGTATGTGACGGCTCGTCACGGGGTCGTCGTCAAACTGCAGCGGAATTATCCGGGGACTGCGCACGGGTACAGCCCAAGACGATGCAACTTCCCCCGCCGATGCCACATCATGGCAAAGCGCGGCTTCGAGCTCCGGGATCGAACGATCGGCCTCATCGGCCACAGCAACATCGGGCAGGCCCTCGAGCAGATGGTCCGAGCCCTCGGCACGAACGTTGTGATCCACGATCCTCGGTCCGCGGCCAATCGCCCCCTCGACACTGTGCTGACCTCGGCCGACGTCGTGGTGCTGTCCGCGTCACACGTTCGAGGTCGTTCGCCGATCATCGGCCCGTCGGAGCTTGCGACGATGCACGAACCATGGCGCCCGATTCCTCGTCAACGCCACGTGCGATGAGCTTGTCGATCACGCCGCAGTGTCCGACGCGATTCGGGCCCGATAGCTCGCTGAGTACGCCCTCGACGAGTTCGATCCAGTGCTGGCCGACCACAACATCGAACCGGCCGCGTGCTCCAGACGATGCACACCGGCTGGTACTCCGACGAGGCGGTGCATCGCGACGGCGACGTCTGGTCCCAGAACATCGTCGAGTTAGCCAACGAGGTCGCCGAGACCGGTGGCGCCAGCGATCGCCCGACCTCGCTTCGGAGTGCGGCATGATCCCGTCACCGTGGGCCGACGCGATGACCCCCTCGCCGTGGTCTCAGGCTCGCCGATCCGTATGGTTCGGCGTCGCGACGTGGATCGCCGTCGCGCTGCTCGGCACCTACCCCGAGTAGTGGCGCTGGCTTGCGCTCGAGGCATCACCGACGCGTGAGATCAGCACCGCTCTCCGGCTGGCGATCGCCGGCAGCGCAGCCGTGCTCCGCATGCGTGAGTTCCCAATTCGGTGGCGCTTCATCGCGGTCGCGTTTGTTGGCCTCGCGCGCGACGAACGTTTCGCGCTGCATGAACGAACTCGGGACCGGGTACTGGCGCCAAACGACATCAACCCCCCGGTGCTGTCGTGGACACCATCCGGCGACATCGTATTGGTCTGCGTGACCCTCGCCGGCCTCGTGACGCTGCCGTGGATTGGGGCCGTCGCTCGCGGCGGCCCGAGGTCCGGGAGAAGTGCGGCATGTAGTGCTCAGCAGTCTCCTAGCCGTCGGTCCGCCGCAACCAGATGCTGGCCCCGGGGTTCGTCAGCGCAGGAGCGAACACCTCGCCGTGCCCCTCGACCCGGTGGCGATGATGTTCGACCAACCAGGCGCCCCAGAACTCGATGTCGAATGCGGCGTTGAATTGCAGGAACGATCGGAGCACGTAGGCCTCGCTCCACGCTCGACGCTGGAACACCCATTCGCGGGGGTATTCGAAATTCGCGAAGACGTCGTGCACGTGAATAAACACCCCCGAAGCGACCCGCGGCACGAGCTCGAAGAAGATGTGGTTGACGTCGCTCCCCGCCTTCGCCACGTGGGTCGAGTCGATGAACAAGACGTCGCCGGCCGCCAACGAGTCGATAACGGCAACGTCGAGCTGCTGGGCGGTCTGCTCGATGATCCTGAACCGTTCGGGCCGTTCTCCGTCGAGCAATTCGCGGAGTCGCTGTGGGTACGGGTCGACGCTGGTGATGTCGAGTGCGTCGGGGTCCGACCCGATCAGCCGATCGCGAACGTCGAGAGCCAACATCGTCGAATACCCCGATCCGATCTCGACGACGCGTCGGGGTCGAAGTTGGGTCAGCATCGCGGCGGTGAAGAGTCCGTCACCATGGGCATACGGTCGGTTGGCGTACTGATAACGCAGGCCGGGCTGGGCGTTATCGGTCCACGGGAATGTGCCGGCGAGCGTGGCGAACTCGTCGAGACGCTGGAGTTGAGCATCGACCCGAAGATCGATGCCCGGAAACGTCGCACGCGGAGCGAACACCGCATCGGCTCGGTGCCGCAGTTCGTCGAGATCGGGATACGGCGAATAGAAGTGGCCCGGCCGGGTCCGCAGCTGTTGAATCATGCGCCGAAGAACATCGGGAACCGTGTTCCATCGTCGGTCCAGCCAGGGCCGTACCTTCGCAAGAAGATTTGCTGTCAGCATGCGGGCCAATGCTCGCGCGTCAAGCGCGGACCAACACGATTCACGTAGCATTCCAACACATGTCACTTGTTGCCGGCATTGACTCCTCAACTCAGTCGACAAAGGTCGAGTTACGCGACCGTGATTCTGGCGCGCTCATTGCCTCGGCGCAGGCACCTCATCCTCCCACGACGCCGCCGGTTTCGGAACAAGCGCCGGAAGCCTGGTGGGCGGCCCTCGTCGCGGCCATGGGCCAAGTCCAGGAACATGCGGCAAACATCGAGGCCATTTCGGTGGCCGGCCAGCAACACGGCCTCGTTATCGTCGATACCGCGGGTGAGGTTATTCGGCCGGCAAAGCTTTGGAACGACACCACATCGGCGCCGAACGCTGCGGCGTTGCTACGCAAGCTCGGTTCGAGTGCGTGGGCGAACCGATGCGGGCTCGTGCCGGTCGCCAGCTTCACGATTTCGAAGCTCGGTTGGGTCCACGACAACGAACCCGAAAACTACGCCCGGATCGCCAAGGTCATGTTGCCGCACGACTGGCTCACTTGGTTCCTGACCGGCAATCACGTCACCGACCGGGGCGATGCGTCGGGCACCGGCTGGTGGTCGGGTCAGGTCGGGTATCGGGCCGACCTACTCGAAACCGTCGTGAACGATGCCGACATGTGGATTGCGGAACGGCTCCCGCTCGTGCTCGGACCAAATGACTCGGCCGGCACCATCCGGCCCGAGGTTGCCGAGATGCTCGGTCTGTCGACCGCAGTCTTGGTCGGACCCGGCAGCGGCGACAACATGGGCGCGGCGCTTGGGCTCGGCTTGGCGGCGAGTGACGTTGCAATCTCACTTGGCACCTCGGGCACCGCCTACGCCGTCTCGGAGCTACCAGTCGCCGACACGAGCGGCGCCGTCGCCGGTTTCGCAGACGCAACGGGTCGCTACCTGCCGTTGATCGCAACGCTCAATGCGACGAAGGTCACCGATACGGTCGCCCGTTGGCTTGGCACCGATGCGCCGGGATTGTCCACGATGGCACTCGAAGAGCCAGCCCGATCCGACAGCCCAATGCTCGTGCCGTACTTCGACGGTGAACGCACACCGAACCTGCCGAACTCAAGCGGTCGCTTCGTCGGGCTTCGTACGACGACCACGCGCGGCGACCTTGCTCGGGCCGCCCACACCGGCGTGGCGTGCGGGCTACTCGCTGGTGTCGACGCACTAGCGGCGGCCGGGGTCGACGTTGGCGGCACCCTCCGGCTGATCGGTGGCGGGGCCCGCTCGAAGGCGTACCAACAGATTCTTGCCGACCTCTGGGGTCGTCCAATCTCGGTGCACACCGACGGCGAACTCGTCGCTACCGGCGCCTGTGTCCAAGCCGCAGCAGTTGCGTCAGGAGGCACCGTCGACGATGTCGCCGACGCGTGGAACCTCCGCTACGGCACCGAGGTCAACCCGTCGCGAGGCGCCGACGCCGAGGCAATCCGCGCGGCGTACGCAGCCGCGGCGAACGAGCTCCTACCCGACGGCGGCGGACGTCCCTAACCCGGGTTGATCGCCGTGAGAATCATGAACTTTGGCCGTTGGCCCATTGACCTCGGCAGAACTTCTAGGCTCGGGCCATGATCACGACGAAGCCCTTCGGCCGAACCGGCCACGACAGCAGCCGAGTCATCTTTGGAGGCGCGGGCCTTGGCCTCCTCGAATGGGGGTTCGACTGGGCGGCCGAACTGCTCGACACCATCACGGCGGCCGGCGTGAATCACATCGACACCGCCGCGTCGTACGGCGATAGTGAGTTGTTGCTTGCGCCCTGGCTCACCGCGAGCACCGACGGCGTGACCAACCGCAACCGCGTCTTCCTGGCGACCAAGACCGGCGAGCGCGACGGCGTCAAAGCCCGAGCTGAGCTCGAGCAATCGCTGGAACGCCTCGGCGTCGATCAGGTCGATTTGGTGCAGCTGCACAACCTTGTTGAGGACGACGAGTGGGATGTTGCTCATGGCACCGGTGGTGTCGTCGAGGCCATGATCGCAGCACGCGACGAAGGCCTCGTGCGGTTCATCGGCGTGACCGGCCACGGCGTTCGCATCCCCGGCATGCACGTTCGGAGCCTCGGCGAGTTCGACTACGACTCGGTCTTGTTCCCGTACAACTTCACGATGATGAGCAACCCCGTCTACCGCCACGATGTCGACGAACTGCTGTCGATCTGCGCGGAACGCAACGTCGCGGCGCAGACGATCAAGTCGATCGCTCGGCGCCGCTGGGTGGGCAGACACGACACCGATGTCGACGAGCCCCGTAGCTGGTATCAACCGCTACGCGATGCCGGGGCAATTCATCGAGCGATGCAGTATGTACTCGGCAACGATCAGATATTCCTCAACACGTCGAGCGACACCCGGCTTATGCACGAGATGCTGGCCGCGGCGACCGAGCTGTGTGCTGGCGACGCGATCGAAGCGCCATCGGACGATGCCATGGCCGCCGACGTCGAAACGTTCAACATGAAGGCGCTGTTCGACGGGGCCGAGCTCGAACTCATCAAAGCCACCGACCGAGCCTCCTTGCCGGGCGCCCAAGGCCGCAACGAGTAAGGGCCCAGCCAGTAGGCGCGTCGGAGCGTCGCCGCTGACTCCGGCCGCATCTCCCGCGCTCTGCGCCGCGGCTTGTAGCGTGATCCGGTGGTTCGCCCGCTTCCCCTCGCCACGCCCCAACTCATCGCCGAAATCGATGACGGAGTCGGCTGGCTCACGCTCAACAACCCCGACCGCTTGAACGCGATTACGAACGACATGTTCATCGCGTTTGGTGAGGCCGCCGACAAGTTCGCGGCCGACCACGACGTGCGAGTCATCGTGCTGCGTGGCGCCGGGCCGAAGGCGTTCGCTTCAGGCGCCGACATTTCCGGGCTCGATTCACCGGGGTCGGCGGGCAGCGACGGTCTCGATCGACTCAGCGAGCAACCGAAACCCGTCATCGCGATGATTCACGGCTACTGCATTGGCGGCGGTCTCATGACCGCGCTTCATGCCGACCTGCGCATCGCAGCCGACGACGCCACGTTTGCGATACCGGCCGCCAAGCTCGGTGTCGGCTACCCGCTCGATGCGACGCGACGGCTTGTCGCCGCCGTGGGTCCCGGTGCGGCCGCCGACATTCTTCTGACCGCCGACCGGTTTGGGGCCGACCGAGCTGCGACAATGGGGCTCGTGCAGCGTGTGGTTCCCCGAGACGAACTTGAAACATCGGTGCGATTGATCGCTGCGTCGATTGCCGTCGGCGCTCCTCTCACCCACGCCGCAACGAAGGCGTCCCTACGTGCGGCCATAAACATCGATGCCACCGACGGCGCCGCCGCAAACAACGCGGCCGCCGATGCGATCCGAACGTGTTGGCAGAGCGCCGACTTTGCCGAAGGCCGGGCCGCTTTCGCCGACCGCCGTTCGCCAGAGTTCACGGGTCGCTGACATGGGCACCGGAGAACTGCTCACCGTCTTCGCCGCCCTCATGGCCGTCATCGCCATGCTCGGCGTGGCCGTCGACTGGGTCGGCAAACCAATGCGCAACCGCAGGTTCACCCCCCGCATCTACCGTTACGCCGACGAACACTTGGTCGAAGTCGACCCCGGCCGAACTGCCTTTTCCGGATCGGAATTCGAACTCCCGGCCGTACCAGCGGCCGGGATGCCAGCGACAACCCCAACCGGCACAACCGACTGGAGCGAGTCCCACTTTGTTCTGCCGGAACCGGCCTCGACGATGGAAACCTGGGGTTTGCTGACGACGGAGAATCCCGTCATCGGCGGCACGTTCGATCCGCTGCTCAACGTCGACACGTACGACACCTACGAGCGTGGAATGTTCAGCCTTGAGACGATGCCGATGCCGGCACCGCCCGGTCGCGTGAACGTCGAAGACACCTTCGGCGGCGGGGTCCTCCCCAACCCACTGCCTGATTTCGACGCCGATCTCCTGCCGTCAAGTGCCGCCAGCGGGGCGCCACTTCCCGACCCGCTACCGACGTACGACTTGGGCGCTCGACCGGTCGGACCCGATGCTGGTGGCGTCGACGACCCGTGGGCCCAGCCCCTCCCCGAGCCCGCGGCGCTCGTCGTTGAACCAACACCCGCCGACGACGCGGCGGCCGCGACTGCTGCCGATGTCGAACTCGACGCCCTGGCTCCAGCCGAACCGACGCTCACGTTCCGCGGCCTTGTCGACTCGGCGAAACGACCGATGACTGAAGCCCGCCTTCGGCCCGAAGACGCGACCAGCGAACCGGGGGTCTGGCAACCCGGCGACGCCCTGTGGGCGCCGACGAAGAAGGGCGACCCGTCGTCAACGACGGTCCGCCGTCGCTTCTGGCAGAGCGCCGCGGTGCTCATCCCCGGTGTCCGCTGGTACGGCGAGGCCAACGTCGACCGCATGGCTGAGGGGAAGGCACCCGAACGCCGCAACCGGCGGAGCGGGAAGATGGAGACGATGCAGCTCTCGGGCCTGCGCAGCAAGAACGACGATGATCCGCCACGGCCGCACTGGCCGAACGAAGAACTCGATCCGTTCGAGGAGTACTGATGGCGCCGCGGCTGAACCTCTCGGAGATTTTCGAACAGAGCGAGTCCGATGCCATCGATTGGCGCGGCCGCACGGTGCGGGCCGTCGTCCGGCTGCCGGTCAGCGACGGCACCACGGTGCGGCTGCGACGACTCGACTCGTCACGCGAACGAGCGCAGGCGCTCAAGCTCGGTTTGAATGCGGGCGTGTTGGAAGTAAACGGCCGCGGTGCGCAATCGTTGGCGATCTGGTCACATACCGCCCCGCTCGATGTTGAACTCGTCGTACGTGGTCGCCGGGCTTCGAGTATCGACCTGTGGAACGCCTGGTCACTCGACGGTGTCGAGAATTCGTGGCTCGGCAACAGCGGCATCGTCGTGCAAGACCACGCTGGCGGTCACACGCTGCAATGCAGTGACGGCATCGGTGAGGCGGAATTTTCCGACCTGATCGTGTGGGTCGGGGTCGAGTGACCGCCCGCGAGCGCGCCTAGATGGGCGTCGACAAAGAGACGATGCAGTTTCGCTCGGGGGACCTCGACGAGGTGCTCGATGCGATGCGCACGGCTGCCGCCAGCGACGGCGCGAGCTGGCTGAATTTCCAGCCGTGGGTCGATCAGGACCAGATGCCGAAGGTCTCACTGATTCGGCACCTCTTTTCGAAGCGCGGGTTTGCGGTCCCGACCGCCACGTGGATTCCTGCATCGCTGGCGACGAAGAACGGCCCAAAGCCAACCGAGGTCGGTTTCCAGCACGGCGCCGGCGCCAACGCGCTCAACCAGCTCGTCGATGCCGGTGTGAACTGGCCGGCCGACTGGCGCCCCATGCAGGATCACATTCGACGGGGCATCGTGTTCGAAACGCCGACCGGTGGATCACCCGACGAGGCTCTCGATTTCATTCTCCCGGCGCTCGGCGTCTTGTCGCAGGTCGCGGTCGATGACCGGTTCGTCGCAGGAATACTGTCGGGCTCGTAGTTTCGGCCCGTTCTTGCTCACCTCCCGAATGGCACGAAGCCGCCGGGCGATTGCGCATAGGGTAGCCATACCAAGACCCCCTGGAGATCTCGTGTCCCGACCCCCCGTCGAGCCTCGTCCCTGGCCCACAAGCAGGGCTTCCGCCACGCGCATGGCATGTGTTTCGTTCGCCCTCGTGGCGCTACTGGCCGCCGCTTGTGGAGGTAGCAGCACCGATGATGCGGCCGATGATCCGAATATCATCGATGCCGGGCAGATCGGTCAAATCCAACTGCCTGATGATGATCCGCCCGCCCCACCACCACCTCCGGCTGCCGCCGATGACGGCGATGCGGCCGTTGATGCCGATGTCACCAATGACGACGCCGACGACGTTGATGCCGATGTCACCAATGACGACGCCGACGACGTTGATGCCGATGTCACCAATGACGACGCCGACGAAGAACCGGCCGAAGACGACGACGCCATTCCCCTCGCCGACGACGATCAGCCGGCCATCCTCGGCTTGATCGACGCCTTCGACGACTTCACAACCTGTTTCGACCGCGAGGGGTTCGAGTTCATCGGCATTCCGGGCCAGGACGGCCCGCCCGAGGACTTCCCGGTCGGTTATCCGCAAGCGCTCGGCAGCTGCGCTGCGTCGAGCAACGTCGTGCAGGCGATCCAAGATTCAGCCGCGGAGAACGCCGAGCTGACGCCTGAAGAAATCGAAGATCGTAACGAGGCGTACTTCGTCTTCGAAGACTGCATCAAGGGTCAAGGCTGGGACCCAGCCGAAGCGGTGCCCGATGAGTTCGGCGTACTCGGCCCGGCGGGCGGCGACTTCGGTCAGCCCGACAATGTCGATGACCCGATCGGACCGATCCGTGAGTGTGCGGCTGAAGCTGCAGCACCACTGCTTGAGCAGGCGGAAGATTCCTAGAACTGTGCGTCGAAGTGTGGCAATCCGAAGGCTGGTGATCCTGTTGGCCGGCGCGCTCGTGGCTGCGGCGCTCGCATCTTGTTCGAGTGGCGACTCAACGTCGGCGTCCGACGGGCCGCTGATCATCACCCAACGAGCCAAGCTCGACACGCTCCGCGAGGAGCTGACGATTCGCGGCACGCTCGAACGCATCGAACAGCAGACCGTGAACTTGCCGTCGGGCGGCAACTTCACCGTCGTGAACATCGAAGACGGCGACACCGTGAGCGCGGGCGACGTGCTCTACGCGATCGGCGGTCGACCGACGATCGCCGTCGACGGAGACACGCCGTTCTTCCGCACCCTCGACGTCGGCTCGCGCGGGCCCGACGTATTGCAGCTTGAACGCATCCTGTCGGTCGATGGTCTCGACCCCGGTGTCGTCGACGATTTGTTCACGACGCAGACCCGTGCGGCGCTCGCGAAATGGCAAGTTGCTGCCGGGTACCCGGCTTCGTCACCCGAGGCAGGCGAGGTCATCACCCTCAGCCTCAGCGGCAACCCAAGCGGTTACACGGTCGGTCCGCAGAACACGGCGAGCGTCACCATCGATGGCGCCCGGGAAGGCACGCTGCTGCCGAGCGGCGGGTCGAGCGCGTCCGGTCCTGGTTCGGTCGTCGTTCCGATGGCGGCGGCACTGCGAGCCGCATACGCCCAGACCGTCCCGAACATCACGATTCAGGGCAACGCGGCGGTCGTCGAAGAAGGGGAGCCAGCACCGTTCGTGCTCGTCAGCTCCGTCGCTCCGACCGCGGACATTGTCGTCAACCTCGGGTTTGCGGGAACAGCCATGCTCGGCTCCGACTACAACGCGCCGCCGAATCAACAGGTCGTGTTCCCCGCCGGGAGCACATCGCTGGCAGTCAGGGTCAACACGATCGAAGACCTCACCGTCGAGCCCGACGAAACGATCGCCGTCACGGTGCTCGCTGGCGTCGGCTACACGGGAACGTCGACCGCATCGACGACGATCCTCGATGACGACGAAACCGAACTGACCATCACGAGTGGCGGCGCCGTCATCGAGGGCCAAACCGGCTCATTCACCATCACGGCGAGCGATCCACCGCTGATCGACCTCGACGTGCCACTCAACGGTCCCGGCATCGCGGTCGCAATCGCACCCGACGAATCCGACGCCACCGCTGGCGACGACTACGAGGCTCTCCCAGCATCCGTCATTCTTCGGGCCGGTCAAGCCTCAGTGTCGGTGCCGGTTGTGACCTTGATCGACGATGTTGTCGAGTCCGATGAAGACGTCGAGCTGTCGATTGGGCCTGGCGCCGACTATTCGATCGGGGGGACGGGTACGGCAACGGTTGTTATCACCGATGCGACTGCGAACCAGACCCCGGTCATCACTATTACCGCCGATGCCGACACGGTTACCGAAGGCGCGGCGGCAACGTTCACCGTCGACGCGTCGGTCGCTACGTCGCGCGATATCGATCTGGAGATCACGTTCGGTGGAACGGCGATCGACGAGACCGATGTCAACCACCCCGACGACCTCGTACTGCCCGCGGGCGCGACCGAGACGACAATCACCGTGCCGTCGATTCAGGACGACGACATCGAGCCGGACAAGACGATCACCGCCCAGGTCGCACCGGGCGCCGACTACACGGCTGGCGCACCATCGCTCGCCCAGGTCACGCTCGAATCTCAGGACGTACCCGAGATCGAGCTTCGGGCAAATCCGCTGACCGTTGCCGAAGGGGGCACCGCGAGTTTTGTCGTCCAAGCGAGCGCTCCCGCATTCAACGAAATCACGATCGACTATCTGGTGTCCGGGCGGGCCAACGATTCGGTCGACTACGAACCGATTCCGGCCTTCGTCGTGTTGCCCGTTGGCCAAACCTCGGTTTCGGTGCCGGTCCAAACCGTGACCGACACCGTCTTTGAACGCGATGAAGACGTCGTGATGCGGCTTGAACCGTCGAACGGTTATGACCTCGGCGATCGCACCTCGGCCACGATGACGATCACCGACGGAGACAAGGACAAAACGAGCGGTCCCGTTCTCAGCGTGACGTCGTCGGCGGCTACAACCGCCGAGGGCCAGCTGGTCACGTTCACGGTCGGCGCATCCGCTGCGAGTACTCGCGATCTCGACGTCGAGGTTTCGCTTGGCGGCTCGGCCCAGAACACGGTCGACTACACGTTCCCGAGTAACGACCTCGTACTGACGGCGGGCCAGACCCAGCTCAACATTCAGGTGCAGACCCGCCAGGACACGATTGTCGAACCCGATAAGACGATCACGCTCGACCTCCGCGACGGCGCCGGCTATTCGCTCACTGCGCCGACCCAGGCTTCGACCACGATCGTGAGCGACGACCTACCCGAACTGACGTTGCGCGGCGGCAATATTGCTCTCGGCGAGGGCGACTCGGCGGCGTTCATCATCGAGTCCGACGGTCCGGTCGCCGAGAACACCTCGGTCAATTACCAGGTCGGCGGGAGCGCAACGCCGGGCACCGACTTCGAGACGCTGACCGGCACGGTTGTCATGCTCGCTGGTCAGTCATCGGTTTCGATCCCGTTGTTCACGCTGAACGACGACGTCGTCTTCCAACCGACCGACATGCTCGTGGGCGAGTGGCCGTCACGCGTCGGCACCGTGTTCGTCAAAGAAGGCCAGTCGGCGCCCGAGGGCACGCCCGTCATCGAGATCACCGAAGACGACTTCACCGTCAGCATCGCGGTACCCGCCGCCGATCGCGCCGAGCTCACCGTCGGCATGGAGGTCGAAGTCGAGATCGATGCGAGCAGCATCGACACGATCGGCATCATCACCGAACTCGACCAGAACGCGACCGTCGACGACGCGGGCGGCGAGCGCTACGAGGGTCGTATCGACATCGACACCACTTTCGACGCGGTCGACGGTTCGATCGCGACGATTACCGTCGTCACAAGTGAGGCCCCCAACGTGGTCGTCGTACCAATCGCCGCGGTGCTGCAGGGTCCCGATGGCGACGAGGTGCGCATCATCGATCCCGACACGGGTGACGTGCGCCGTTCGGTCGTCGAGACCGGTCTCGACGAAGGCTCCTTCATCGAGGTCAAGAGCGGTATCGACGAGGGCGAAATCGTGATCGTCGAGGTCGAGGGCTGATGGCCGACGCGGTGGACGCCTCCCCCGCGTGCCCCGCCATCGGCGGCTGTCTACTCGAGCTTGAAGAGGTCTCTCGGGTCTACGGCGATGAGGTCAAGGTCTACGCGATGCGCGACGTGTCGTTGCAGATCAACGAGGGTGATTTCTTGTCGATCGTCGGACCGTCGGGTTCGGGCAAGTCGACGATGCTTGGCTTGCTCGGGTGTCTCGATCTGGCCACCTCGGGCATCGTCCGGGTCGCCGGGCAAAACGTCGCCGAGCTCGACGATGCGTCTCGCTCGAAGTTGCGCGGCGATTCGATCGGCTTTGTCTTTCAGCAGTTTCACCTCATTCCCCATCTCACTGCGCAGAAGAATGTCGAAACCGCGCTGTTGTACCGCGGCCTGTCGAACGGCGAGCGGCGGGAGAAGGCCTTTGACGCCCTCGACCGCGTCGGCCTCGGCCAGCGCTCCGACCATCGTCCGGTGCAGATGTCGGGTGGCGAGCAGCAACGGGTCGCCCTAGCGCGAGCGATCGTGACCGATCCGCTCATGATCCTGGCCGACGAACCCACCGGCGCGCTCGACACCCAAAACGCCGAGAACGTCATGGAGATTTTCGATGGCTTGGTGGCGCCGGAACGGGCGATCGTCATCGTTACACACGACCTCGAAGTCGCCGCCGGGACCGACCGCCGGGTGTCGATGCGCGATGGCGAGATCGAGGCCGACGTCTACCAGACCGCAAGCGGAATCCACTCGTCGGGTGAACAGCCACCCGCGTTTGGAGAAGAAGAGTGAAGGGGTTTCGCGAACTCCTCGGCGTTGTCGTCGCTGGCCTGACGGCCCGCAAGATTCGGACCGCCCTGATCGTGCTCGGCCCGCTGATCGGCGTCGGCGCGATCGTCGCTGCGGTTGGCCTCACCGAGAGCCAGACCGGCGCGCTGAAAGCCCGGCTGAAAGAGCTCGGCACGACGCTCATCGAGGCCGAGGCCGGCGGTTCATTTGGGGCGACCCAGGATCCCCGTTTCCCCGACGATGTTTATGACCGGGTGCTCGCACTCCGCACGGTCGAACGCGTTGCCGGTGTTACCTCGATCGCCGGCATCCAAGTTCTGCCGCACGACGGCGCGGAGAATGAGTTCCGAGCGGTCCCGGTGCCGGTGTTGTCCGCTGACCCGTTGTTGCTCGACGTCATTGAAGTTCCGATGAAGTCCGGCCGTTGGATCAACGACTTCGATGTCGATGCCGAAGTCCGGGTCGCCGTGATCGGACAGAAACTCGCCGAACGCTACGCGTTCTTGCCGGGTGAGCTGCGGACGATCTCGCTGAACGACATCGACTATGCGGTGCTGGGCGTGCTCGGTGACTTCGCGTTCGATCCTGGAACGTTTGACTCTGCTGTGTTCATCACCACGCCGGCCGCCGACGAAGACTTCGAAAGCGACCCGGAGCCCGCGAAAATCTACGTGCGTACCGTCGACGGGGAAACCGAGCGAACCGCGAATGCACTCGCCAAAGCGATCTCGCTCGACGGTCCCTACGAAACCGCGACGCAGATTCCCTCGGACTTACTCGAATCTGAAGCCGAGACCGACAAAGCTCTCCGCAACATCGTGATTCTGATGGGTGGGCTCGCGCTATTCGTCGGCGGTGTCGGCATCGCGAATGTCATGTCGATCTCGGTCATTCAACGATCGTCGGAGATCGGGATTCGTCGCGCGCTCGGCCATAGCCGGAGCCGCATCGGTATGCAGTTCATGCTCGAAGCGATGGCGATCGGTTTCATCGGCGGACTGCTCGGCGTGGTTGCTGGCGCGGGCGTGGTCTACGCCGTGTCCGAGTGGAAAGAGTGGCTGCCGATTCTCGACTGGCCGAACCCATTCATCTGGGTCCTGCCCGCAATCGGAATCTCGATCTTGTTCGGGCTGTATCCGTCGGTGCGCGCGGCCCGTCTCGAACCGCTCGAAACATTGCGTCTGGGCTGAGCCGCGCGTAATCCCCACTAGAAAGACTCCATGACATCAGGCGAAAAGACGCGGCAGCTGTTCGCGCAGTGGATGGACCACAACGACGACGCGGACAAGCCGGCGATCCCGGCGGCGACCGTCGTCGTCTTGCGAGAGGATCACGTCGACGGGGCGTCTGAACCCCAGGTTCTGATGATGAAGCGGAATTCGAAGCTCGCATTCGGTGGCATGTGGGTCTTCCCCGGCGGCCGGATCGATCCCGAAGACTACGACGCGGGTGGCGCCGACGACGTTTTCGCAGCCAGCCACGTTGCCGCCGTTCGTGAGGCGCACGAGGAAGCCGACATCGAAGTCGACCCAGCGGCGATGGTCGCGTACTCGCACTGGCTGCCGCCGTCGATCGCACCGAAGCGATTCGCTACGTGGTTCTTCCTTGCCCCGATCGCGGCCGACAGCGCGATCACGATCGACGACGGCGAAATCAAAGAGCACGCGTGGTGGACACCGGCCGACACGCTCGCTCGCCACACCGCTGGCGAGATCGAACTTGCGCCGCCAACCTGGGTGACGCTGCATCACCTGACGGCGATCTTCGACCGGCACGCGTCGCTGACCGAGGCGCTTGGCGAAGCCGAGGCCGAGGAGCTGCACTTCTACGCCACCCGGGTCGCCAGCGACAGCGCCGACGTCCGCACGATCATGTGGACCGGCGACGCGGGCTACGAAACCGGCCTCTCCGCGACCGATGGCCTGCGCCACCGCCTTCTGATGCACCCCGACGGCTGGACCTTCGAGCAGTAGTCCTCGTGAGAGTCCAGCGGGCGCCGATATTCGTCAGCGCGGCACAGCCGACTTCCCTATTCGCCACTTGACAGGTCGAACGTTTGTTCGTAGTATGATGCTACGTCGGTTTCGGTCGACCAGCTTCCCCAAGCGCTGCACAACATGCGTGAATTCTGTTGTCCTCTCCTCCGCTGGGATTTGTTATGGCTGGCCCCGAACAAGACATCGAGCAGGCACTAACGGTGCTGCGCGGCGCGTTCGGCCCAGGTTCGTCAGACGATGCGTTAGCTGGTGCGGTGAAGGCCTGCGGGCAGGTGCGGTCGTGGGTGTCCGCGGTCGAGGCCCGCTGTTTGGGCGAAGTCCGCCGGCGTCGGGGCGATGCTGGCGCGGTGTTAGCTGCCGAACAGCGGGCGTCACGGCGCCAGGCTGCGGCGGCGGTGCGGCGCTCGAAGTTGATTGATTCTTTGCCCGATGTTGGCGATGCGTTGGCCTCTGGCGAGATCACGTCCGATCATGCCGATGCGTTGACCTTGGTGCCAGCGGGCCATGCCGAAGCGTTGGCATCCGATGCGCCGATGTTGTTGCAGCACGCGTCGAATGTCGACGCTGATGCGTTCCGTGATCGAGTGCGGCGCTGGAAGCTCGACCAAGACCGGGCGA
>Ga0114956_1000374_pt1 | contig 31844 bp, 34 predicted proteins | sample MaitaG_FD_87304 | JGI IMG/M metagenome (GOLD analysis project Ga0114956, IMG submission 87304) | Marine algal microbial communities from Maine, USA - Maine_Asex2 metaG | ecosystem: Host-associated > Algae > Red algae > Unclassified | place: Maine, USA | collected 2015-01-05
CGTGGCCGGGGATGACGAATGTGGCCGAGAATGACGGACGTGGCCGGGGATGACGAATGTGGCCGAGAATGACAGACGTGGCCGAGAATGACGGACGTGGCGGGGATGACGAATGTGGCCGAGGATGACAGACGTGGCCGAGAATGACGGACGTGGCCGGGGATGACGAATGTGGCCGGGGATGACGAATGTGGCCGGGGATGACAGACGTGGCCGGGGATGACAGGTCAGGCTTAAACGAGCGAGTCAACGAACTTCTCTAGCTGGCGAAGGTTTCTTACTTCATAAACTTGATCGCAGTATTCAGAATATTTGCTAATGATTGAGTCGCCAGTGTCCCAATAAGACTTAGGCTCAGGATTAAGCCAAACAAGATTCTTTGCTTTGTCAGAAATCTTTTTCATCACAAAAGAATTTGTTTCATGATAGTTATTACGAGCATCACCAAGAACAATTACGGTGGACTTTGAATCAATTTCATCTACGTATTTTTGATTAAACACTTCTAAAGCATGACCGTAATTTGAATGACCATCCGTCCAAATAACATCTGCTTCTGAGCTAACTCTTAAAATCGCAGAATTTACATCTGCACTTTCAAAGATATGCGAAACCTCATCCAAACCATCTATGAATACAAACGATCTAACTTTTGAAAACTGTGAAGAGAGGCCGTGTATAAGATACAGAGTAAAGCGTGCAAACGAAGCTACCGAACCAGAAATATCTGCGACAATAAATATCTGTGGTTTAGTAGGTCGCTTGCCTTTATATTTAATATCTACCGGTACCCCACCATTACTGAGAGAACTCCGAATAGTTTTTTTAATATCTACAGAGCCTGATATTGATTTTTTTCTTTTACGAGCTAATCTGACAGCCATCCGCTGAGCCATCGGCGCAAGAGCTTTCTTGATATCTCTCATCTCTTGTTGACTAGCATAAATAAACGACTTGTCTTCGACGACAGTCTGCTCACCTACACCCAGAATATTTGGGTTATCTTTAGCTAGGACTAGACGCCGGCGAATCTCAGCTTCAATTAATTTTCTGAACTCAGCAGAGATCCTTTTAAGCTGGTCAATAGACAACCTTTTCTCAAAGTCCGTCGCATCAGAACCTGATATTTCATCACTCAGTTGATCTACAACATCTTCAAGACCTAAAGCTCGAACTGTCTGATAAACATAGTAGCTACTACCAACAGGCCTAGAAGAATCAATTTTTGAGAACTTACTAACCGATAAACTGGCCATAGCACGCATTGATTCTAAATCTGCAACCGACAAAACATTTTTCAAAGAATCTTGAAAATCTTCGTTAGACATAGCTTCAGCAGCTTCATTCGTAGCTATCTTAAGAAGACCTGTACCTGACTTCATAATCTGATCAGAATCTTGGCCTGGGAAATAGATGGAGAACAACTCATCAAATACATCAAAATATGTTGACCGTTTAATTAGCGATGAAGCCATAGCAGCTTTGACTTGAGTTCTGCTCTTTAGACCAAGGGTATTTATTGCTTGGAAACAATCACTTTTATCAGATACTGATATTGGAATTCCAGCATCTTTTAATGCCTCAATAAAATTTATAATATGATCAACCAGACCTGTATTTATGACTTTCACACAAACCCCGACATTCCAGCGTCCCGTTTACGGGCACAGTGGGAATCTTTTTGAGCAGAGATCCCCGACCGAAGTCGAGGATGACCCTCTACACGGGAAAGTCCTGTGTCTATAGTTTTATTTTCTGAAAAGTCTGAAGTCATTTGTTCGCTACTTCAATCTGAAGGTTTAAGAAATTCTTTTCTAACCTTAGTAATATCGTCAGAATACTTGAGCAAAATATTTAAACTCTGTTCTGCCACTTCTGAATCAAACTGCTTAGCGCCTAAGACAACCAAAGCTTGAGCCCAGTCCAAAGTTTCTGAAACAGACGGATGTTTACGAATATCTAAAGCCCGAATAGATGCAACAAATTCTGCAAGATGAGTGGCCAAAGACTCGTCTAAATCTGGGACCTTGTTTATAATTATTTTCTTTTCTCTATCAATAGATGGATAATCAAGATGCAAAAACAAACACCTTCTTTTTAAAGCTTCAGAAAGCTCTCTGGAGTTGTTCGAGGTAAGAAACACTAGTGGCGTCTGCTTCGACGTAATTGTGCCTAACTCGGGAATAGAAACTTGATATTCAGAAAGAATTTCGAGAAGTAAAGCTTCAGTTTCAATTTCAACTCGATCGATTTCATCGATTAGTAAGACCACAGGTTCATCAGCTGTGATTGCCTCTAACAAAGGTCGAGTAAGTAAATAATCTTCAGAAAATATATCTTCATGAAGATCATCCCAAGATTCTGCATCGTTTTGTGTGCTATTCGACTGAATCCTCAATAATTGCTTTTTATAGTTCCATTCGTATAACGCTTTAGATTCATCTAAGCCTTCATAACACTGCAATCGAATAAGTTTAGAACCCGTCATTTCTGCGACCGATTTTGCTAACTGTGTTTTACCAGTACCAGCCGGCCCTTCAACAAGAACAGGTTTGCCCAGTTGATCAGCTAGAAAAGTGATCGTAGAAATACTTTCATCAGCTAAATATCTAACGCCATTTAAAGACTTCTCAACTTCTAAAACTGAACTAAATCTTGCACCCATATGATTCAACCATAGTCCAAAACAGACTTCTTTATATTAAATTTTTTCAGCAATCTCTAATTTAGTTTTTATAAATAAACCAGAGAGAATAAGCGTAAATGCTGCCGCAAACAACATCCAAGAAGAATTACCTGTAAAAGCTAAAGTAGCATCTTCAACACCTGAGTCTAAAGTTGTAGTAGTCGTTTCGGCTGCAACTGTTGTCGAGACAGAATCTTGTGTAACTGTAGTTGTTGTAGGTGCTGCCGTAGTTGATGTTGTCTCTATCACAGGCTCATCTAGCACAAATGACCAACCACCATCATTATTAGTTTCAGTATCTGTATGATCGTCTTCAGCTGCAGGTGGTGTACCTTCCACGATGACTTCCGGGACGTCTTGGGAATCTGGAGATACATACGCGGCATTATTTACAGCTACACCAAAATCTGCTGCAAAAGTACCAGTTGCAATAACTTCTACAGTTTCACCATTAGCAATTTGTTGCAAACCAATACATGAGGTAACAGCAGAACAATCCACTTCTAAAGGATCTCCACTTAACGATAATCCTGTTACTCCAGAATCAAAAACATCTGTCACACTCCATCCAGCTAAAGCCGCTCTTTGGCCAAGGTTAGAAACTGTTAATGTCCAACTAATTTCATCACCAATCGCTGTCGGTAGAGGTTCACGAATTGTTTTTGTTACAACTAAATCTGGTTGAGGTTCTGCGATCATAGGGCCAACCCATGAAAGGTACTCGGTTATACCGTCACACTGTCCAGCTTGAGCACAAGAATCATCGTCACCAACTATCACCAACATAGATGAAACATTCTGATCAGATTCAATAAACCCAATAAACCTTGTAGCTTGATTTCCGCAGCCAAGATTGTCGGTGCTTTGGGTTCCTCCGCCACAGTTGGTATCATCGGTAGTTACTTCATCCGGACGGACGTCTACTGTTCTAATTATATTCCCAGAAGAATCTAACAATTTTACTATCGCAAGAACTCCGCCACCAGCTGGATCTGGAAATCTGGTTTCTAAATCGCCAAACCAGAGGCCGAAAGCCCCAACTGGTCTAGAAAACTCAAATAAAGCCCCATCGAGCTGATTGCCTGATGGGAAAGTTGTAGCGTTCCAAAAAGTCGCTGGGCTTGGACCAAGTCCGGAAAAAGCTTGCCCTGCTGGCATAATCATTCCGCTAGGAGCTGTTGAAAGGTCAGCAGGTCTAGGTGCACAATCTTGCATACGTACAGAATCGGAGAACTTAGAATTATTTGATAATACTCCAGTTGAACTATCAAGAGGATCAATTGCGTTTGCTGCAGGAACTTGTCGCCTAGAAACAGTCACAGTCACATCAGTTACTCCAGGAAATTCAAGAACAGCAGAATCGCCGGACACATCGTCTGCTGGAGTAACTGCCGGCGACAAATAACTAAAATCAGCAGCAGCCGCATTTATGGCCCAGGCGTTCATTAATGCCAACGTATTTGCTTCTTCCAAAGCGTTTGCAGAGCCACTACCGCATTTACTACCAAACACTGAACCGGTCTTAGTAGTAGTTCCATCTTGACTATCAGACCAAAAGATAGTGCCATCTGTTCCGGCTGCAATTGCCGAATGGGGGCTAAAAAGCAAAAGGAAACTCGCTATAAATAGTATCATTTTGAAATTCATATTAATTCCTCTAATAACGATCGATAGAGAATAGATCGGCAATTTCAGTTCAATAGTTTAGCGATAGGCTTCAACATTCTTAAATCAAGTCGACCGCTTTAGCTATGTTATATATAGTGTTTATTAACGATCTTTGTAGGAGTGGCTGTGACAATTTTGAAAAGTATAAAGTTTAACGAACAAAATGAAGCTCAAATAGCTGCATTAGTAGAACGATCCAACCTTGATTTTATTGACGCATTAAGAACAATAACTCCCATCGCCAATGACTTAAGAAAAAATGGTGATGAAGCTTTAAGAAAATACACTCTTAAATTTGATAAAGCAAACATTCAAGAAATAAGAGTTCCAAAATCTGAAATTGATGCCTCCGAAGAAAAGATTTCTAAAGAACTCAGCGCCGCTATTTCGATCGCTATCGCAAATATTCGATCGTTTCACTCAAAACAGGCCAGAGGAAACTATTCAGTTGACACGATGACAGGTGTCACCTGTAAAAGAAAATTTACGCCAATTGAAAACGTAGGACTATACGTACCTTCTGGGAACGCTCCCCTGTTCAGTTCTTTGATGATGAGTGCAATCCCTGCTCAAATCGCAGGATGCAGTAGGATTGCAGTCTGTGTCCCTCCAAATGAAGATGGGACAATAGCTGACGAAATCTTATTCGTGGCTAAAAGATTAGGACTAGACGAAATATACAAAGCAGGTGGAGCTCAGGCAATCTTTGCGATGGCCTATGGTACAGAAACGATCCAGCCGGTAAATAAAATATTTGGTCCTGGAAACCAATACGTTACTGCAGCGAAATATATGGTAACCCACACTTGTGCTATAGATGGGTTAGCCGGACCGAGTGAAGCAATGATAGTCGCTGACGAAACTTCAAACCCAGACTTTGTAGCCGCTGATCTACTAAGCCAAGCAGAGCACGGAGCGGACTCCCAGGTTGTTTTGTTAACCACCTCTGAAACCACTATTAAAGAAACAATAAAGTCAATTGAAAAACAACTTGACTCTGATGTTCTAACACGAAAAGACACCATAAAAAAGGTATTAGCGGAAAGCTTTGCTTTACTCTGTGAAACTGACGAACAAATTGTTGAATTTATTAATTCATACGCCCCCGAGCACCTAATAATAAACTTGCAAGATTTCAAAAAATTCAGCGACAAGGTTATTAATGCTGGAAGTGTTTTCTTAGGAAACTGGACGCCTGAAGCTGCCGGCGACTATGCAAGCGGCACAAACCATATTTTACCAACAATGGGATTTGCAAAATCTTCAGCAGGAGTAAGCGTTGAACAATTCGGAAAATACATCACTTTCCAAACAATAACTCAAGAAGGTTTAGACAAACTTGGACCAGAAATAGAAATCTTAGCAAAAGCCGAGAAACTAACAGCACACGCTAATTCAGTCACCATCCGTTTAGACGAATTAGTGGATGGTTAAAGTAGCCAAATAAATGCTTCAATAAATTTGTCGCAAACACAAAAGATAAAAACGATTACAATGAAGGTATGCCTTTAACAGTTATAGATCACCCTTTAGCCTTTGAACAACTCGCAATCATGCGAAATGAAGCTTCAAAGCCCGAACACTTTCGAGCAGCATGCAAACAGCTCACAAAATACGTTCTATATGAAAGTTATTCAAATTCAGCTACAACAACTACCACTATCAAAACCCCAATGATCGAAGCAGAAGTACCAGTATTAAATGAACCTAACCCTGTTGTTGTAGGAATCTGGAGAGCAGGACAAATAATGGTTGACGCAGTCCTAGATCTGCTGCCAGAAAGTACTGTAAACCACTTGGGTGTTTTCAGAGATGAAGAAACACACCAACCCGAATTCTATTATAAAAACATAAATGAATCTTTAACTGAGAGAACAGTGATCATAGTAGATCCAATGTTAGCCACTGGCGGAAGTGCAAAGTTCGCAATTGATACGTTGAAAGAACATGGAGCTAAGAGCGAGAATATAAGGTTGCTCTGTCTAATAGCTAGCGCTGAAGGAATTAAAACAATTCAAGATCACGATTCCAAAATAGCTATAGCCGTTGGAGCCATTGATGAAAAACTTAACTCAGATGCTTACATCGTCCCTGGGTTAGGAGATGCCGGTGACCGGATAAACAATACTCTATAGGTTCTAGTTTTTTCATCTAGTACCTACTATCATGATTTCGTCTACAACAAGGAGCAAAAATGTCTGGAAAATTCGATCTTAAGAAAACTAACAGCGGAAAATACATGTTCAACTTATGCGCTGGCAACGGTCAAGTGGTTCTAACTTCTCAACAATATGCAGACAAAGCCTCTGCGATGAACGGTATTGGATCTGTACAAACAAATTGTTTAGACGATGATTGTTTTGAAAGAAAGTCTTCTACAAGCGATCAACCATACTTCACTTTAAAAGCTAAAAATGGTCAGGTCATAGGACAAAGCCAAATGTACAGCTCTTCTGATGCTATGGAAAATGGCATTGCATCAGTTAGAACAAATGCTCCTACTGCAGCAGTATCTGAAGAAGACTAATCAGACAGCAGGTATGGAGTTAAAGCTCTAATATTGTTAACACAGAAGCCTTTATAAAGTCTTTCTGGATCCTCAAATACTCGCCAGGAAAGCATTAAAGAATAGTAAACAGTATAGAAATCAAAGACCTCTTGTTCAATTTGAAATTGGTTTTGAACCTTTTTCTTTATTTCAGCAACTAATCCTTTTTCGAGACCACCAAGTTCAGCTTGGATTACAGCAGAGATGGGATCCAATCTCCAATCCCCAATCACCGTATACATACTAAAATCGATGAGCTCGGTCACATTAGCATCGTCGCTGACTATAACATTACCTGGATAATAATCGCCGTGCACTATATCTTTTTGAGGTTCTTGAAATTGAATAACCCTTTTTTGCCAAGCGGAATATATTTCGTCAAATGAATCGACATCTCGCTTTAACGATTCACCTGATATTTCTAAAGATCTTTCAACTCTCAATATTAAGAATTCGCTCCATGAACTAACCCTTATCGGATCAGGATGTAAAAGTTCACCGAATAAATCTGCATTAAAAGTTTTCAAATCTTTAATTTCGCCAGAAAATTTTACGTACTGACCTAGTGCTCTATCTATCTGACTATCAGAAAAATATTTCAAAGACTGTTCTAAATTATTACCAAGCCGGTTTTCAATTGAAAAAAATAGACCATCTATAGAACCAACATCATGTACTACCGGAACACTAAAATTAACTTGTGATATGTCCAAAGTGTTATAAAAATTGGCCACAGAGACAACATGCTCCCAATCAGCACCCGGGGCAAATACCCTGATTACATGATTTGAATCAATAGCAAAAACTCTTGAATGAGCGCCTTGGCCTAAAAGAGCTGATGTATCAACACCGAATTTTTTTAGTACAGCACCACCGTACTCTATTGGAGCAAAACCCACAGAGAGATCCTACACCGAATTCTTCATGTAATTTCATAAACAAATGATTTATAAATGTTTGTTTGCAAAAATATGTTGACCATGTTTATTTGATCTAAGCTCAGATATGGAAAATAATCAATTTTCTTCACAAAATCGGACAATACTATTTATAAGTTCTTCCGTAATTCTCAGTTTAGGGCTTGCGCTCTTTATTTTCTCTCAAAATTCCGGGAACGCACTTACGAGTCAACCTAGGGCGGAAATCGCGACATCAAGGGCTACGACAACTACTACTACCACTACAATCCCAGAATCTCCAACAACGCTGACAGAAGTAACAACAACCGTTAAAAAAACTACCACTACAACGAAGCCAAAAACCACAACGACTACCGTTGCTGCAGAAGTGGTTGAACCTGTAATAGAAGAACAACAAACTATTGCCTCAGTTGCTGAAAATGAACAAATAGAAACTGGCCCAACTGCAGCTCAGTGGCAGGCTCTTAGAAGTTGTGAATCAGGCGGAAATTATCAGATCCACAGTGGTAATGGAAAATACCATGGAGCGTACCAATTTAATATCGCAACTTGGAATAGCGTGGCCCAGAGCGCATCCAGGACTGACCTTGTAGGAGTAAATCCAGCAGATGCATCAGTTGCAGATCAAGATTCGATGGCAAAGGTTTTATATTCTCAAAGAGGCGCACAGCCTTGGCCAACATGTGGAAGGCACCTAAAATGATAAACTCCGGTTTTGAAAAAAGAATCTCACAAGAGTTAGAAAGTTTAAGAGAACTTGGGCTATTCAAACAAGAACGACAAATTACCACGCCTCAAGGAAGTACTATCTCAATAAAGTCAGAGACCGAGGATCGAGAACTAATCAATCTATGTGCCAACAACTACTTAGGTCTTGCCGATAACCAAGAAATTGCAGCTGCAGCCAGTGCCGCTATGGACCAATATGGATATGGAATGTCATCTGTCCGGTTTATTTGTGGCACTACTTCACTTCATAAAAAGTTAGAAGAAGAGATAGCAACTTTTCTTGATATGGACGACGCTATTCTTTATGCAGCTTGTTTTGATGCAAATGGAGGAGTTTTTGAGCCATTACTAAATTCAGAAGACGCAATAATTTCTGATTCATTAAACCACGCTTCAATTATTGATGGAATCAGATTATGCAAGGCAACCCGTTACAGGTTCGCATCAAATGATATGTCTGATTTAGAATCTAAGTTAGAAGAGGCTTCCAAACTAAAACCAAGAACTATCTTAGTTGCAACAGATGGCGTTTTTTCCATGGATGGAACAATTGCCAATTTAAAAAAAATACGAGAGCTATGCGATAAATATAATGCACTTCTGTTTGTTGATGATTGCCATGCAACGGGTGTAATTGGACAGCAAGGCAAAGGATCCGGTTCTTACAACGAAGTTCAACCAGATATGATCTCTAGCACTTTAGGCAAAAGTTTAGGCGGAGCTGCCGGAGGATTTATAGCATCATCACAAAGCGTAATCGATTTATTACGACAAAAATCAAGACCGTATCTATTTTCAAACTCTCTACCACCGGCAATCGTAGGCGGTTCTCTAAAAGCTCTTGAATTATGCATCGATGGTGACGCCCTTAGAAATAAATTAGTTGAGAATACAAATTATTTCAGATCAAAAATAACAGAAGCAGGCTTTAACCTGGCCCCCGGCAGCCATCCAATAATTCCGATAATGATTGGCGATGCTCAACTAACTCAAAAAATGGCAAACAGGCTGGATGAACTTGGAGTCTACGTTTCTGGTTTCTTTTATCCAGTAGTTCCAAAAGGTAAAGCACGAATTAGAGTTCAAATGTCATCAGCTATTTCAAGAAACGATCTCGATAAAGCAATCTCTGCTTTTATTACTGCTGGTAAGGAGTTAGACCTTATATGAAAGCCTTAGTTAAATCACAACCAGAACCAGGATTAGAACTTACAGAGGTTGATAGACCTATCCCAAAAGATGATGAGGTTCTAATAAAAATTTCTTATACATCAATTTGTGGTACAGACAACCATATTTATAAGTGGGACAAGTGGGCACAGAATACTGTGAAAGTGCCTAATATAATTGGTCATGAGTTTTCTGGAATTGTTGAACAAGTTGGTTCTAGCGTTGAGAGAATCAGCGTTGGAGATCGTGTTACAGGGGAAGGCCACATTGTAAAATCGGATAACCGTAGTTCTCGTGCTGGCAGGTTCCATCTAGATTCTCACACTCAAAGCATTGGGATCACCTACCCTGGAGCATTTGCTGAGTACATTGTACTACCAGCATTTAACGTCATAAAGTTAAAGGATGATTGTTCTCTAGAAGTTGGCTCTATCCTTGATCCGTTTGGTAATGCGGTTCATGCAGTTGGTTCTTTTAATGTTATTGGAGAAGATGTATTAGTCACTGGTGCAGGCCCAATCGGCCTGATGTTAGCCATTGTTTTGGAAAGAGCTGGAGCAAATAGAATTGTCCTTACCGATATAAATCCATACAGAGTTAAACTTGCAAAAGAAGTTACTAATGCAAGAGTTGTAGATATGAGTTCTGAAGACCTTGCGGATGTGATGGATGAACTCACTATGGTTGAAGGCTTTGATATATCTTTTGAAGCTAGTGGGAGCCCACAAGCATTTAACCAAATTATTGATGCCACTATTATGGGTGGCCGAGTTGCCATAATAGGAATTCCAAGCGAACCAATGGAAGTTGACTGGAGTAAAATTATTTTTAAAGCACTCACATTTAAAGCAATTTATGGCCGAGAAATGTTTGACACATGGTATAAATCAAAAGCAATTATCTCTAGCGGAACAGACCTCTCAAAACTAATTACCCACAAGTTTAGGTACACAGACTTTGAGCAGGCTTTTGAGCTAATCGATAAAGGCATGTCAGGTAAAATTATTCTTGATTGGGCTAACTAGTTCTATAAATGACTCAGGAATGACCTGAATACACAAATAGTCATCTGTTTGTTAAAATGTTACAAATAGGTGAAGGTCTTTGGAATTATCGAAAAGATCAGGTATAGCCGGAGTCAGTAGGGATGCGACTAAGAAATATTACAATAACTATATTATTTGGATTGTGTGCTGCAGCATGCAGCGAAGGCAACATTCGAACTTCTGACAATATTATAGAAAAAACAACGACAGTATTTGAAATTGACAATGAAAGTGGGATCGAGAACTCAGAAGGTACGCTTCTTAAAAATAATCAAGAAGAGACTCCAACACAAAATACAACAAAAACACCAACTAAAAACTCAGACAGCCTAAGCACAGTAAAAAAAGCTGATGCTGTCCAAGCTGATCCTGTAAGAAATACTAAAGTTGTTCCATCTGTAGCTGGTCGTGGACCTACAGGTTTAAACTGGCCTTCTCATACTCCGGCATATAACACTCCAGCAGACATAAAGATTTCAAATTTAAGTGAGCTTGATGCAGCTTTAGCTTCTGCAAAATCTGGTGACGTCATAGAGGTAGCCCCACATAGTTACAGTCAAAACATCACGATTAAGAACGGAAACAGAAACTGGGAAAAAAATGTTTTAGTAAGACCTCCTCTAGGAAAAACCCAATCTGTAATTCTCAATAAGGAACTTACGATTAATGCCCCTCACGTTACTGTTGCCGGATTTCGTGCAAACTCGAGTCTAAAAATTCGTGATGATGGAGACCGATCCGCTTTAGCAAGAATGACACTTAGTACGCAATCTTTCATCGGGATACGCAACAATAGTGAAAATGGTTTTGTTGAAGATGCAGGTATCTATGAAATAGTCGCTCCAACTGTTCGTTCTGGTGGAGATCGAATGAATATTTCGTCTATCAAAAATGGTGGCGTAAAACGATTCACTATTTCTGGTGTGTGGCTAACTGGTTCAAACCGCAAAATTGGTTCCGGAGATCATAGTGACACTTTACAAACATTCGAGACTGGCGGCGGCTGGGGAATCTCAGACTTAACAATCGAAAACTCGGTCTTCCTCACATCATCAAGTGCACCAATGCAGTTAGCTGATTTAAAAGGTTTATTGGTTATGAATAATGTGCTATCCACTAGCTGCACATACGCTCAATCAGTCCAACCGGGCCACGAATGTAACGGGTCACATAACATAAACTTATCCAAACCCAACCCTGGTATGTCATTTAGCGCTTACAACAGTTCCTTTTATGGAACAATAACACTATGCGGTGTGACAATGGATATAGAGAATTCTTTTGCAACAAAGATTCCTGAAGGTGGTAAATATGGTGGAACATTAAATGCAGATAGTAAAACTAAGATTAGTGAAGATTTCTCTTCTACATACAAAACACAAGTTGCTCCAAGCGTTTCAAATATTTGGAATTGATATGTTTAGCTGAACCAACCTTGGATTAGTTCACTCCTATCAGTGTTGCTGATATGGGTTATATATTCGTCCTGCATCTTATACACAAAGATAAATACAGCAATTGGAATTTGCCATTTTCTGAATACTTGCGGAGCTAAATCTTTTTTGAAGAACAATATTGTTGCATAAATCAAAAACAAGGGTTCAAGAAAATTTGGGAAATAGAAAAAAATTGCTTCATTATTAGTTATAAAAAATAAGATTTGCCCAACAGTTCTCAAGACAAAAAGACCTACAACCCATTTAAGAATTGGCCAATCAGCTTTCCATGCTGCCACAACCATAAAAACATAAGTAACCCAATCTGCTGCTTTATCTATTGGTTGATATGTTTCATTTTCTAAGCCTAAAGGAATTAGCAAGTCACCATCAACTGTGTCTAATACAAAGTTAGCCCAGCCTGCAATAAACGGGTATTTTACCAACATTACTGGCAAGAGGAATTTTGCTGCGATGATCGCTACTATGCCTGCTTTTGCTGCGAAACTAATTTCTAATAAGTAACCATGAATTTTATTTTGAAAAGCAATCATAAAATCTACCTTAGTTTATATCATCCAAACTGAAACTTATTTGATTAAAACTTCAACTTGAACAAAACCTGAGTCAGCTATCTGATTTACTTCAATATTCTGAACTTTTGATAACTTGTTGATTAATGAATAACCTACTCCTAAAGTATTTTGAAAATCGTTAGAAGAATGTTTATAATTCATACGCAAGTTTTGTTCTATAATTCCAGGTCCAGAATCGGTCACAGAAATTTCTACAACAGACTGACCTGTTGATTCTTTTATCTGCTGAGCGCTAAGCCGGACTACCCCAGGGTTTGCATGTCTTATTGCGTTGTCAATGACTTCATTTATTAACTGATGAAACCTATCTAAATTAACATTGATCCCTTCAGTATCTGCAATGTGGTTTTCTATAACAAAAAGCTTGGATTCAGCTAAAGCTTTTTTTGACCATACGTCAGAAATCTGTTCAAGAATAGTTGATACTTTGACTTTTTCTAGATCCACCATTTCTGTCTCATCTAGTTCAACGAATATAACCAAACGTGAAAATAATCTTAGTAAGTCATCCGAACTCGAGATAGCTGATTTAATCCAGATTCTAGACTGTTGTTCAGAGATATGGCCATCTAAGAGTTCAAGCATTCCAGTTACACCGTTAAGAGGCGTTCTTACTTGTCTAGAGAGTGCCGCTAAGAACTGGTATCTAGATTCAGCAGCTTTTTCAGATTTTGTTTTTTCTATTTCAAGCTGTTGAGTTCTCTCAGAGATTTTTTTATCTAAATCTTGATTAGAAAGATATAAATCTCGCAAACCTTTCTCGGCAATTTTTTCTGCTTCGTTTCTAGCTGATCGTTCGCGTTCAAAGCGTTTCTGCATTCGCTCTAGCTTTAGAGAAAGCTCATTAATCTTGTCATCTAAACTATTTTCTGTTTCCATAAGTTTCACCAAGTCTTAGTAACTAGTTTAAGAATCTGAAAGACTCAATTCGCTGTCAGGTAGCTCACTTTTCTCATCAGCTATTGATAAATTAAAAACAGTGCTTTCATCATCACTTTTCTGTGTAACAATTACGAGCTCTTGATTAAACATATCCCCTGCCCCTAACATAAGGCCTTCAGCCAATGCGGGCATGTTTCGTTTTGATCTATAAGTTACTTCTAAATTATTTTCATCATCTTCTTTGTCAAAATTTCTGGAGTTACAGCATCAGGAGAAAGTTTACGGACTTCTACGTGAATTATGTCATGAATCGTTCCGAGGAAATCAAACACATGACTATTTAGATCTACCAGTTCTTCTACTTGAGAAACAAGTACTGGCAAAGCGTGCCTGCCTAAAGTTTTTAATACTTCTTCTGCTGATAAACCAGTCACTTCGCATGCTGAATGGACTAATGCCAATAATTCTGTATCTGGATATGTGCCGAGTGCCGTATAAGACCCAGAAACTCCTGAAGCTTCAACAAGGCTATCCCAAGTATCTGCATCAAAAATATCTGTAACTGCTTTCTCTACTGTATTAAAAATTATGCCCTTCATATTTTTCTCCTATGAGTTTTCGCTTATGAACTTAGCAAATGCTACTTCAACAAGCCCTGCTTCTTCTTCTACTCTTTTAGCTAAAGGTTTATAGTCGTTTTCTTCAAACACGATGTTGCACATTCTTTCGCAAAGTTCTGCCAATTTATCTGCTCCTAAGAGGGCTGCTGTTGACTTGAGTGTGTGAGCCGCTCTTTTTACTTCAACTTCATTGTCCAATGAAATTTGTTGGATAGGTTCTATCTGAGTTTCTTGTTCTTCAAGAAATGTAGATAATAGGTTTATAACAACTTCGATGCTGCCTAAGTCTTCTGCTAATTGTTTTAAAGTGTCTTCGCTAACCGATTCAAAGTTCGTTGCCGAGTTGGATGTATTTACAAGTTCTATGCTTGACCATTTGTTTACTACTTCTTTTAATGATTTCATTGCGACAGGTTTTGGTAGAAAATCGTTCATTCCAGCGTCTAGACATTTTTGTTTATCACCCGTTAAAGCGTTAGCTGTCATAGCAATAATTGGTAAATCTGGGTTTATATTTTTGTTTAATCGAATTTGTCTTGTGGTTTCTAAACCATCTATGCCAGGTAAGTTCCAATCCATAAGAACAAAAAGATATTCGTTAGAAATTAGATCTAACGCAGTCTCACCATCAGGTGCGATTTCTGCAGTTAACCCCAGAAGATCTAACTGCTTTTTAGCAAGCATTTGATTAACTGGGTTATCTTCGACAACCAAAATTTTTCCTGATTTAGTTAAAATAGGTTTGGCTGGTTCTTCATGAATAATATCTTGTTCTGCTTCTTCTAGCTTCACTGCAAAAGAAAATTCTGATCCTTTATTTGGAACACTTGTTACTTCTATTGTTCCGCCCATTAGCTCTACAAGTTGTTTACAAATAGCTAAACCTAAACCAGCTCCAACATTTGATTTTTGAGTAACTTGTCTAAATGGTTCAAATAATGTTTCTAATATTTCAGGATCAATGCCGATGCCGGTGTCGCTGACTGAACACACGATCAGGTCATCTTGGACACTCATTTTTATTTTAATTGAGCCTTGCTCTGTGTACCGAATAGCGTTTGTAACAAAATTTCGGATTACTTGCCCATACCGGACTTTATCACCTTTAACGCTGTGAGGCACCTCTGGATCAACTTCCAATGTGATTGTGATGTTTTTTTCAGCAGCACTGGGCCTGGATGATTCTAATAGATCTACTACAAGTCTTGTAGGCGAAAATACTGATTCAGCCAGTTCTAGTTGACCGGAACTAGCCCTTGCATAATCCAATATGTCATCAATTAAGAGTTGTAAAGATACTGCTTCACGATTTAATGCACTTACTAAACGTTTATCATCTGCTCTGATTTTAGATTCTAAGAGCAGTTCAGATATGCCCAAAATTGCATGCAGCGGTCCTCGCAATTCGTGACTTACACTTGCCACAAATTGCAGCTCTCCCCCTGTAGTCACAGGTGCCTCAGTGATTAGTGTCGGATTAGGATTTGAAGACTCTTCAGAGAACTCATTCATGAGTCACCTTTCGGCAAAAGCTACTGATAAATAAATATCCATGACAGGTTTTAGAATTCCGGACAGATTATCTTTGTTCTACAGATTATTGAATCAAATCTTATCTATACAATCTTCAGCTAGATTGTGATCATGCCAGCTGATGTTGAAGAACTAGATGTAGTTATTGTTGGAGCTGGGCCTGCGGGTTTAAATGCCGCACAATTATTACAAGAAAACTTTACTGTGAAAGTTCTTGAAGCTAGAGACAGAGTTGGAGGTCGATTGTTATCAACGCCCCGCTCAAACGGTTCAATCGATTTAGGTGCAACCTGGTTCTGGGATAACGAACCTTATGTGAATAAATTAGTTAATGAAGAGCAACTTGAATCATTTACTCAATTTGCTTCGGGAGAAGCTCTATTCCAAACAGATCAGTTCTTAGAACGGATTCCTGGAGCCCAATTTGATCATGGTTCTAAACGTCTAGTTAAAGGCACGCAAGTTATTGCAGAATCTCTAGCCAGTCAACTTAACCCTGAGATAGTTCATTTGAATCAACCTGTTAGTTCGGTCCTTGATCAAGAGAGCCACGTGCAAATCTCTTCTAGTAATACTATTTGGAATGCTAAGCAGATAATAATTGCTGTTCCTCCTGCAACTGCAGTTATTACAATAAGTTTTGGGGATGGGCTTTCAGAAGACCTCAAAAGGTTAGCAAAAACTATTCCCGTCTGGATGGGCGGCGTGACTAAAGTTGTAGCAATATATAAAACAGCATTCTGGCGATCTGCAGGATTATCCGGTTCCGCATTCAGTCATCTAGGCCCAATGCGTGAGATACACGACATGAGTGGAGCTAAAGCTCAACCTGCAGCCTTGTTTGGTTTTATACAACCTAAATCTAACGAGCAGATACCAAGCGAAGATCAAATTCTAAGCCAGTTAACTGCGCTATTTGGTAATGAAGCTAGTAGCCCAGAAGAGTTAACAATAAAAGACTGGCGGAACGAGAAATAGACTTCGCCTGAGAATGTTTCTGAATTATCCGCATACGAAATGTTTGGGCATAGATCATTTCTAGGACCTGCTATGAATTCGAAATTACATTGGGCGTCAACTGAAACCTCTACTAATTCACCCGGACATATTGAAGGAGCGACACAACAATCACTCCAATATTAGAAACTGAACAGACAACGAGAGGTTAGCACAGCTGAGTTAAGTACAAACAAAATTTTAAAACCTAGCTACGGCTTTTTGTACAGGATCCCTGTTTTGTCTCTGCCGACTGTTTCAACTGCTTCTGAGAGGCGGAGACAATATGCAAATTGCTGGGCTAGATGTTTGGTTTTCCCCATAGCCTTGGCCAAGTCTTTAGTTGTAAAAGTACTAGGCAAGCCAGCAGGCAATAACTGTAAAAGGTCTTCTGAAGAATCAAACTGGATTGTCTCTAAAACATTTAAGAGTCGTCGTTCATGAGTTATAAAACCACGTTTCCTTCTGCCTTTAGGATCAGGTCGCCATACTTCTTCTTCTTCAATTAACACGACCTCAAGAGTGAAGTTGGGATGAGTGAGTAAGGATGGAAACGAAACCAACTCTTCACAAACTTGTACTGCTGTCCCCTCTTTTGGTGACTTCCGTCGGGACAGTTCACCGCCATCTGAATCAAGTTTGATAATCCATTTGTTAATAGCTATGGGGTGTACCAAATGTATTGAATAGTTATCTAAAAGACGATCAAACTTGTTACGCATCGAAGAAAACCCACGCGTCTGAATTTCGATTAATGTTCCATTACGAAACAAATCAGCAACAAAACCATCAACCGGTAACTCAACCTGGTCGCCAGCTTGGCGATAGAGCTCTTTAAGAGCTGCATGCAAAGGGCCTTCGTTTAGCGTGCCAATTCCTGTCACAATAAAATCATACTACATAGAAGCTTGATTATTCATTAGTAACTTTAGCTAGTTTACAAATATGGATATTGAACAAAAAATTGAGCGATCAAAGAGTAGTGAGAAAATTGATTTTGCAAAAATAGGCTGTCTCGACAGTAGCGATAAACTTGTTGCAGTTGAAGCTTCAGATAAATGGCTGTTAGATCCTATCTGGAAATCAGAAACTGATTTTGAAGGTAAGTTGTACGCTCAATATATAAAAAGCAATCCAGAATATAACCAAATATATGTTCGATCAGGGATACAAAAAATGCTTAACAACGTAACCGAGTTACTCTCCGACCAGTACAAGTTAGTGGTCAGAGCAGGTCATCGACCTATCCAAGTGCAAAAACAATTGTTTACAGACGCACTAACAGAATATGCAGAAGAAAATCCCGAAGCTACTGACAATCAAGCTCTTAAGCATGTCCGAACATACATCAGCGACCCAAATATTAAACTTCCACCCCACTGTTGTGGAGCTGCAGTTGACGTTGAGTTATTTGATGTTTCTACAAACAAGCCAGTTAATTTTGGATGCTCAATAAACACTGATTCTGATATCTCATATATACACAGCAATAAAATAAGTAAAAAAGAAAAGCAAAATAGAATGATACTTCTAACTGCGATGTTAGAAGCAGGGTTTGCTAGTTACTATGCAGAGTAGTGGCACTTTTCATATGGTGACCAACTATGGGCCTGGTTCTACGGCAAAGACGCATGCCTTTATGGATTCGTAGAATTGTAACATTCAAAATTCTATTCTTTTTTGTACAATAAATTATGCAAACAATAAAAGTTGAAGGATTAACAAAAACATTTGGAACTGTCAATGCAGTATCAAATTTAAGTTTTTCGGCAGAACCTGGCAAAGTAACCGCTTTCTTAGGGCCCAATGGTTCTGGTAAAACAACAACAATGCGTATGATGCTAAATTTAACCGCACCAACTTCTGGCACTTGCCATATTGGATCTAAGGTTTACAAGGAATACGAGTCACCAATGAATGAAGTTGGCGCCGTAATAGATGGGGTTTACATACCCCAAGACGTGCGCTGAGGTTTGGTGCCTCCGTAGATGGTATCTTTTAGATATATCGAGTCAGCAACAACAAAAATTACTGCAGATAAGACCCCAAGAACCGTAAAAATCACTAAGTATATTATCATTTCAGATCAGAACAAATCAAAAATTCACTCTATAAGTTCATATTGAAAATTTGTACGACTGAATCTGGTGAGCAAAATTCCAACGCAATTTAAGATCGTGAACCAAGAAGCAATTTGCGAGTTATCGTTGTTTGCTTAAAATTGTTAAACAAGACATAAGGGAAAAGAACGGCAAACGCAACAACGAGCCACTCATCTACAAAAGGTTTAAGATGAAAATTAATAGTTTGATGCAAAAACATAATCACCAATGATGCAGCTCCAACAGAAGAAAATATTGATGCTGCAATAGCTGATTTAGAAATGTATTGAGCAAAAGATATTACGATCAGCGAGATGGAGATCGCTGCTAAAATATTTATGCCTGCTATACCATTCTGAACGTATTTCATGTCAAAATCGTTTGTAAATGGAACAGTTATTGAAGCTACAAGCCCTCCCACTAATCCTAGAAACCATGTAGGCATTTCATAAGCGCTCAATAATGCTCCAATCCAGACAAAGAGCAACCCATGTGGTAGCGAAGCTATAGCCCAAGGAGTAACAGCGCCGGCGGGGATGAGAAACGATCCGGACACGAATAAACAAATAACAAGGATTGTCCACGGGTTGGTTAAACCAAATCGTCGAACTAAAAACGTTAAAACTATCTGAGCCATGAACAAGCACGTCACAAACCAGAAAACTCCAAATACTCCTTTTAGAGCTAGTCCGCCAAAGACTCCTCGAGCTAACAGGAAAGGCACCCCTGTAAATGAAACTGCCGGTTCGATGCCAGAAAATTGTGAGACTACATTATCCGCTAGATATACAAGGATTAGATATGAGCAATATGGAACAAGTAATTGCCATGTTCTTTTAGTGATCAGTTGTTTTAAAGGTTGAACGCCGAACGTTAACCCTGACACCATAAAAATAGTGGCATATGAAATAGGAATATTGCGGAATTAATTGATTTATCAGAAATTACATGACCAAGAACAACAAAAATGATACCCGCACCTTTGGTAACATCAATCCAAACAACCCGGCCGCTAGCCTTTGTAATAGAATCCACCCAAACAAGTTAGCACCGATCAAAGATAAATGAATTTCCGCAGCGATAAGCTACGGAAACTGCTTACACTTATGATTTTTCGTTGAGGAAAGTTTTCCGGGTTGGCCGATCGTACGGCTTGGTTAATGGAAAACGTTCCACTAACTCTTGCGCTTGACCTACCCAGTTATCTCTTTCAATTCGACCAGGAAATGATGAGATTGCTTCTGTGACTTTCTGAACATCCTGTTCGGTCAAGGCAGCCAGCTGCTCCCAAGTTTGTATACCAAAGCCTTTCAACGTCTTTTCCATTACTGGACCAATACCGTTAACAACTTTAAGATCATCATCATGAGCTGCCGCTGCAGTACCTAATTTAGTTGTCCCAGTTTGCCAAGAACTTGTTGATGAAGTCTTTGGAGCTGATACCACTTTTTTGATCTTCGGTTCTGGCTTCGGACTTGCAACCTTTGGTTCTGGCCTAGAAGAAGCTTCCGCTAACTTCTTTTTAAGATCAATAATTGTTTGATCACGTTCTGGAACTAGAGCTGCTCGTCTTTCCAGATCTGGTATTCCTTGAAGTTGTTGTTTAAAGTTGCTATTTTCTTTTCTTAGCGCATCAAGATTTTGTGATTGCAGTTTTAATTGTTCAGCCTCAGATTTACTTGCTTGCAGATCTGCTTTTAACTGATCTATATTAGTATTCTGATTTTTTGCAGCCTGCAACTGGGTTTCTAATTCAGAAACTTTTGCAGAGTTTGCTTTAGCTGTTTGTAATTCATTTTGTGTATTTGTTAGTTGTGCTTCAACTTGTTTCAGTTTTCCAGCTGCAGCTTTAGAAGCTTCTAATTCAGCTTTAACCTTTGCCAAGTCATCTGCAGTTCCGCTCTTAGCCTCTAACTCATTTTTAAGATTATACATTTGAACTTCAAGTTCATCTGCTTTGGCGGCTTTAGCATTCGCTCCAGTTAGCGCCGACTTTACTGATTCGTGATTAGTTTTTAATTGCTGAAGCTCGGTATTTACTTTCGCAAAATTTGAAGCTTCTTGTTGTGTACTAGTAAGCTTCGATTCTAAAGAGCTTACTTTCTGGTTTAAGCCACCGACTAGAGCGGCCTGAGTTGTTGCAGTTACAAGCTCAGCTTCCAAGCTGTTTGCTTTAGCTGCAGCTTGTTGTGAATTTTGCAATTCTAGTTTTAATTTAGCTATTTCATCAGTTTGACCAGCAGTAGCTTTTAGCTTGTTTTCGAGCTCAATTGCTCGGTCTGCTTCTGACCTTAAAGATTGAATTTGAGCTTCAAAGATATCTGCTTTTTCAGCTTTAGCTCTTAGGGATGGGACTTCAGATTGAAGAGACTTTGTTTGAGACTGCAACCTGACATACTGAGATTTTATGTTCTCAGCTTCGTCAACTTTTGACTCTAACTCTACAATGTCTGATTCCAAGGATGGAATAATTTCTGATCTAGTTTTAAGTTCATCAAAAGAAGTCAGTTTACTCTTTAACTGTGTAGTTTCTTCTTCCATTGTTAGCCGCTGTGATTCATAATGGCTAAGTTGAGATTTATTTCTCCATCGCCACCACGCAGTTGCCAGCAATACTCCAAGCAAAAAACACAGTATTAGTGCAATCAATATTGTTCCAAATAACCAAACCATTTTTAGGTCCTTTCTTAAAAATTTCTTACATTCTTGATATCAAATTATTTATTTGAGTATCCATTCGATTCGTCGATTGTCTTGTTTGTCTTGTGGTGAAGTTTCTGGAGTTACTAATAATTCAGTCTCTCCCCTACCTTCTGCTTCTAAACGATCTGCATCTACATCTTCGTTTTGAATTAGATAGTTAACAACAGCATTTGCCCGAGCCTCACTTAAAGCAAAGTTAGACACAGCTGAACCGTCACTATCGGTATGACCAACTACCAAGAAATCTCCACTTTCGGGGTTGGCATTTATAGTCGCTGCAGCTTGCACCAGCGTTGGTATCGAACTCGAGCGTATCGTTGCCAAGTTCACATCAAACTCAATTGGATTAAGTTCAAATAAATCGTTTAACGAATCTGCAGTTTGCTTAACTGTAGTGTTATCAACCAACTCTAAGTTGCCAATCGTTGCTACTTCTGCAGCTTTGGCAACCCAAGCAGTTTGTTCAGCTGCACTTATGGATTCACCATCAATAACTAGTTGACCAGCATTGTCAGCTACCGCTGAATCAATTTCTAGCTGGTCTATAATGTTATTTGCACCGTACTCAGCTTCAGCACTAGCGATAATACTATTTTTAGCTGAGCTACCTTTGACTTTACCGGTTAGTGTCACTTCGCCGCTAGAAGAAATATTTGCTGAGATTTCATTCACAGGTATACTTGCTGTTGCATTCGTTACAACATATTTGACATCATCAATTTCATTTCGAGATTTCACAGCGCTTACTGCTGCTGTTTCTAAGTTTGCTGGACCTTCCAAGACGATGTCAAGGCCATCAGAGCCCAGCTCTTGGAAACCGTTTAGGCCTGCGTAGCTTACACCGCTGATCCCTTCTGAGGATAATGCGCTTACTGCTGCATCATCAGCTTTATTGGCAACATATTTCGTCAACAAGCCTGCACCTATGATCAAAGCAGTCAAGGCAATCAGTAATATCAACCACCATTTTTGTTTATTCATTTTTCTCCTGCAGATAGCATTTCAGAAAGTAGACTAATTAGAATGCTCTTTAGTCGCGACTAGACTATGCGTTTTTATTAGATAGAAACATTAAAACAATTAAGCGATGTTATTACCGTCTACTTACCTTAGATGCGTAATACAAATTTAAATTAAAGCCGTTTGTAAAAATTTAAAGTTATGAGTTGATTTCAAATGATAAACTTACTCGGCCACTTTGGAGACAAATTTATGCAATTTGATGTTGATGAAAAATCTGAACATAAGACGCTTTTTTTCTCCATAAGACATATTCTTCTTGAAGATTATTATCTAAAGGAAACTAAAAAAGAGCGCATAACCACCTATTCTGACGATAATGGTGGAATATGTCATATGAGAACCATGAAGCACGGAATAGATATTGGGTTCCTAAAAGGGATTTATATGAAAGACAAATACAGATTACTAACAGGCTCAGGCAAAGTTATGAGAATCTTGCCCGTACAAGAATTAGATATGACACAAGTGCAGTACTATCTTGATCAAGCCATCACAATAAACGCCTCTAAAAAATGATTTTGTCTATATAGACCGAATAATTAATACATATCTCTCTGACACAGTCTATTTCTGTTTAATTACCTGGCCTGCAATAGTTGGCTGTGCTGATATATCGATATAAGTATTTTGTTTGGTGACCCGACGGGAAAATTTAATAAATATTGGCAAGGAAGCAAGCAACATTCCAAAAGCTAAATGCAACAAGATTGTATTTATACCTAATCGCATCAAAAGCTCTCTAGAAGTTGTAACTGCAAACCCATGAAATAGATATATCTCGAACGACCTTAGACCTATTTTTCTAAGCGGCGAATAGTTCAAATCGGATGCTAGCAAACCAATACAAGCCAATGCCCCTACCACTAACCCTATTATGGAAATTCTTGAGCCGGCTACAGTTGAATTTCCCAATCCAATCATCATTATTATTGAGATTCCAAGTATCAGGTAGCCGACGTTTTTTGAAAGTCTCAGGTTTTTGAGGATTTGAAATCGAGTAAAGGCCAATCCCAAAACAAAGAAGGGTAATATTTCAAGAGCAAGTGACGCGGAGAACCATTCAACTGCAAATTGAGACTCACTATTGGCAAAATAAAACCAAAAAATTGAACTAACAAAAACTAATCCAAAGAGTTTTGGACTAACAAGCATTTTTAGTTTTTCTGCAATTGATATCAAAATAAAAATCAAAAATAATGCTTGCAAATACCAAAAATATGAAAATGGTTTAACAAACAAAGTTAAAGGGTCGTACCAGACGCCAACAACCAGCCTTTCAAATATGTAATGTAAACCTCCAACAAAAACCAAAGGTATTAATAGACGTCTCGATTTTCCGGTGAAAAAGTATTTCAAGTTAGTCTTTTGAGTGACCGGTCGATACCCATAAACCACGCCAGATAAAAAAGTGAAAAGCGGCATCCTTACATATATGAATGAGTCTGTTAAAAGACGCCAAAAACCATCTTCAACTTTCAAAGCTGAATCTGAAGTACCAATAATATGAAAACTTACTAAAAGTACACAAGCAACACCCCTGAGAGTGTCAACACTTGAGTTCCTTCGAATCTTAGATATTTTAGCGGTTTGTACAGTTATGGCGTTCGTGAAATTATGCTACATCGAGTTTCGCAATAGTTGCAACTGCAGAAAAAACTATTCCCGTTTGCTGCATATTTGCTGGACCATGAGGCTAAAAACGTGGTGAGTCCATTACAAATTATCCCTAGGCAGTTCATCAGTTTCCAAATAGTTGTGCTCATTTGCTTTATGAGCTGCTCGGAACAAAAGGTGCATACCTAAGGGTAAAGTAATAATAAGAGCAACTACTGCAAGAAATAACAGCGCTGCACCTTTAGTCCCAGTTTGCAATGAAACGCCAAACGCAATAAACAAAAATGCTATAGGGCTAGCTTTGCCAGCCGCATGGAAACGAGCATATGTTGTATCTAATCTGAGCAACCCTACCCCAGCCAAAATAGATAAAATACTTCCAACAACAATGAGTGAAGCTTCTACAATAATCATTATTTACCAGCCTCATTCTCGATATATCTACTAGCCGCCACTGTCGCAACAAAACCAATAACCGCTATTACAACCAAAAGATTTAAATAAGTAGTATCGCCTGATTCACCCGCATAAATTGCGATTGCTGACATTAAAGAAATCAAAGCCACATCTAATGCAACAACCCTATCTGCAAGGGTTGGACCCTTCCATAAGCGCAAAGCACTACAAATAGAAGTAAAAGCAAAAGCAATAATGGCAAACATTGTGATCATGCTGCAACCTCTTTAACCGATTCTCTTGAATCAGGGAAGGCTTTCCGAGCAGTGTCAGCCAAATCATAAACGTGATCTTTAACAGACTGAACCTGAGATTTATCTAATAAATGCAAATATATTGTTGAACCTTGCGAATCAAGATCAACAACGGCTGTACCCGGTGTAAGAGTAACTACTAAAACTATTATGTATAAATGCGATTGATTTTCTGGCAAAAGTTTTACCGCAATTATTGCCTCATCATTGCGTTTATTACTTATAAATATAGTTTTTGTAACTTCAAAGGTAGAAACTATTAAATCAATGAAAACTAGACGCAGAAACCGAACCATTTCAAATAGGTTTACACTTTCATTCGGTAAAAGCTTGTTTCCACTTGTGTTCACAATCACTGAGATAACAAAGCCCGAGAACAAATTTGCAATCGAAATTTCCCCCCACAAAGCACACCAAGCTGCAGTCAATAATAACAATCTGACGAGGGTGAGAATGCTCGGTATCATTTCAACACCTCGTTTGAATAAAAACCGGACCCGGTAAGTTCAGAAGCCGACCTAACACTCATATCCCAAAGCGGACCAGCTGAGGCCGCAATTAATAGAGTACCAATTACAGCAAAACTAGTAGTAGATATCATTAAACGATTACGCCAACTGCCGGGTTGGGGAACTTGGTCTTCGTTTGGAACAGAGCCAGCTTTATTTCCCCAAAAAACTTCTAACCAAATTTTGGCCATAGACAGCAGTGTTAGAATACTTACAAATAAAGCTACAAAAACTATTGGAGCTGAACCAGATTGAATGCCAGCCTCTACCAAAGACAATTTGGCTACAAACCCTGAAAACGGCGGCAACCCAGCCAAACTCAAAGCTGGGATAGCGAACAACACAGCAATAATAGGCCGTCGGAATGCTAAGCCACTTATACGATCAAGCGAAGAAGTACCCGCACTTGATTCAATCAAACCACCAACCAAAAAAAGAACCGTTTTGGTTGGCATATGGTGAAAGAGAAATAGTATCGCTCCAGCAATACCTGCTACTGAAAATAGCCCAAGCCCCATCAGCATATAGCCGATTTGGCTAATTATATGAAAAGACAAAATACGTTTAACATCGTTTTGAGCTAACGCCCCAATAACTCCAACTAGCATAGTTAAACCAGCTGCAACTAAAATTATTGGTCCAAGATCATCCATTCCAGTAATTGTGTGGAACCTGATTATTGAATACACACCTATTTTGGTTAGAAGCCCCGCAAAAACCGCTGTTATTGTTGTAGGTGCTGTTGGATAACTATCAGGAAGCCAAGAGAATAAAGGAAAGATCGCTGCTTTGGTTCCAAAGACAACCAAAAACCATAAACCTATCCCCAACCTAACGCCATCTTGTAGCTCGGGTATCCTTTGTGCCAGCAAAGCCATATTCACTGTGCCTGTAGCAGCATATACAAATGCTAACCCTAATAAAAATAATGTTGATGCAAACAAGTTCATGACTACATATGTCATACCAGAACGAATCTGAGGTGGTCGACCTTGGTGCGTTAGTAGAACATAACTTGCAACCAGAATAAGCTCAAAAGAAACAAATAACGTAAAAAGGTCGCCCGTAAGAATAGCAAGTGTCACCCCAGCAGTAAGAACAAGCAATATTGGTCCAACTAGATAAGGGTCGGCTCCCCATATCGAGGCTCGTTGAGAAATAGAATAAACTTCAACAACAAAGATTGTTGCCAAAGCAATAAACAGAATCATCGCAGCAAATAGATCAGCTACCAAAACTATTCCAAGGTCGGGTTGCCATCCCCCGACTTTTACAACAAAAGTACCGTCAGTATTTACAAAGTAAAGAAGAAATGCTGAACCAACAGTAAATGCAAAAAGCGATGCAATAGTGATAACATCTCGCAAAATTGTTAAACGACGAACGCTTAAAGCTAACGCTGCAGATATGAAAGGACCAAGCACCAAGATTGCAATTAATTCATTCATGTACTGGCCTCGCATTAGAAACTGTTTTAGCAATTCGGATATCTTCGAGATCGTGCTCTACTAAGTCATCTCCAGTTATTACTTGCTGACGGCGAGCAAGAGAAAGCAAGAAAAGAGTTAAACCAAAAGAGATCACAATTGCTGTTAGCGAAAGCGCTTGAGGCAAAGGATTGGCAACAGATTCTGGGGTTGCCTTATCTGCCAATGGAGGTTCTCCAGCTGGGCCACCTGCAGCTAAAAGCCCGATGACTACTGCATGGCTTAATAATGAGAACCCAAGAACAATCCGGCTAAGAGCCCGAGAGGTAATTAAATAGACGCCAACCGAAGTTAGCGATGCTGCAGTTAAAGCTAAAACAAAACTCAAATGTCCTCGACCTCCCTAGAACTCACATATTGTGTTCCCCCCAAACCCTCAATTGCGGCTGATACCATACCAACAACCACAAGGGTCACTCCAAAATCAAATATAAGTGCTGAGCCGAACTTCACTTTACCAAGCAAAGGCAAAGTAGTCTCCCATATTGACTGGGCTAACATAGGTTCACCAAAAAAAACGGGGACGATTCCAACAAGGGCAGCAATAATTGTACCAACCGCAAGCAATTTAGTAACATGACTAGTACGCTGCAGCCCTGTCACTGTTCGCAAAACAACAACAGCACCTATTACGAGTCCGGCGCTAAAACCTCCACCTGGCTGATTGTGTCCAGCAAAGAACAAATACGTCGCAACTAATAAAGCTAACGGACTGATGACTTTAACACCAATTCGTAATATCGGAGAATCCGTAGTGATCATACGATATCGCCCTTATCAATCTCACCTTGGTTAACCTTTAACCTTTGTTTAGGTTTCGCTAACGCAAGAATCCCGATTCCTACAACAACTAAAACTGTTATCTCACCAAGAGTGTCAAGAATTCGAATATCTGTAAGTATTACGTTTACAACGTTATTTCCACCACCTTGATTCTTTGACTTTTCAACTAAGTCCGCTATTGGAGGTTTACCAGTCGGGCTTGAAGCAGAGGCCAACAACGAAACTAATACTGCGATACCCACAAAAGCTGAAACCAACATACGAGCACCTCGCCATATAGCAACAACTGGTGGAAATCCGTGTGCAAGTTTTCCTAAACCAATCACAAACCCTACAACAATAACTGTTTCAACTAACAACTGGGTTAATGCTAAATCTGGGGCTCCATGAGCTACAAATAAACCCGTAACACCCAAACCAACAAACCCTAAAGCAATAGCAGCACCCAAACGAGACCTAAGAGCTACCACGGTGAAACTTGAACCAAGGATTAATACAACCAAAACACTTTGGGCCCAGTTATCGGCCCAATAAATTTGGGTTGCATCTAAAGCAAAGAAAAACGGAATAGTTGCCAGACTTGAAGTAACCGCCATGGTTGTTACATACACAGGTAGCGAACCGTGTTGAATCTTACCAGTAATTTTTTGGGCTAATTTTAGAACTGCCGAGATGAGCGAATCAGTAAAGTCTGCACCTAAGGGTTCTGCTTGCCTCACAACTATCTTTTCTAATTTCCAACCAAGAAAAGCACCAACAATAACTATTGCAACGGATAATAAAAATGCGTCAGTCAAACCAGGCCATCTGTAAAGCTCATAAACCTCTGCCTTTTGATTTATTTGAACTGAAGCTGAGCTAGCCCAAGCGGAAACCACCGGCAAAAATATAAACCCAAACACACTACACAAACCTAAAAAAGTAGACGGAACACTTAGCCCGAGACTTAGCGGCTTAACATTTGTGTTAACAACAGTTGCTTTGATCGCAAAAACTCCTATTAAGAATCGAACGGTGTAGGCCACTGTCAGAGCTGAACCAAAAACTATTGACCCACCAATTAACCACGCTTCTAAACCGGAAAGTCCAAGTGCAGCTTCAACAGCGGCCTCTTTAGCAGCAAAACCTAACAGTGGTGGAACCCCAGCCATTGATGCCGCCGAAACCAGTGCCGCCAAGAAAGCTAGAGGCATCGACTTAGCCAAACCAGAAAGCTCGCGAATGTCACGAGTGCCAGTTCTGACATCAATCTCGCCGACGATCATAAACAAAGCAGCTTTGAATACAGCATGTGCAACAACAATTGCTATTGCCGCAAAAGTTGCTTTAGCATTCCCTAAAGATAACAGTGTGAACATCAAACCAAGCTGCGAAACAGTACCCCAAGCTAAGATAAGCTTTGCATCAAATTGTCTTAGGGCTCCAATGGCGCCCCAAAGCATAGATACAACACCAAAAAATAGTCCTGCGTTTTTCCAAACCTCTGTTTCAATAAAGATTGGAGAAAACAACGCAACGATAACTACACCTGCTTTCACCATCGTTGCTGAATGCAAATATGCACTAACGGGGGTAGGCGCAGCCATAGCTCCAGGCAGCCAAACATGAAAAGGAAACTGTGCCGACTTAGTGGCGGCTGCGATCATTATCAATAAAGCTGCCACACTAACTGAGCCTGTTGAACTCATTTCGCTCAAACGTGAAGTTCCCACATTATCAGAGATAATTAACAACCCGGCAAGCAGACATAACCCACCTGATGCGGTTATGAGCAAAGCTCTCCTTGCTGACAGACGAGCTCGTGAATACACGTTCTTGTGGCCGATTAATAGGAAAGAAGTTATAGATGTAAGTTCCCAAAATACAAATAGTGTCCAAACTGAATCAGACCAAACCAACCCAAGCATAGAGGTACTAAACAAAAGTAAAGTAGCTGAAAACTTTCCAAGCCCAGGTGAGTCTTTACTGAAATAACCAAAAGAATATATCAATACACATACCCCTATCCCAGAAATGATCACTGTCATCAATGAGGCAATAGGGCTTAGCTGAAACGTGAAACTAAGGTCAAGCCCATCCACCCAAATCAGGCTTGCCTCTTCTGGTGGTTTATCCGAAACTAACTGTAGAACCCCCCAAACCGCTGCCGCAACCGCAGGCAAAGCAGCCAAAATAAAAACTATACGCCCCAGCCGATTGCCAACAATCGCCAGAAATAAACAAACAGCACAGTGAGTTGCTAGTAACAGCCAGATCACACTAATAATTCAATCTGATAATAATATATTCCGGTCTAGGAACAATAAAATATGAACTGAATTTTAAAAAGTCAATTATTGTTTTTGGCACACTTACATTTCCCAAAGGCTTATTTCTGCAACTTTCATGTATCTGTTGAATTTAAGTTTTAGACTAGCAACCCTTCACCAGATAAATTCGCTTCTCTAAACTAAATTTGCAACAACAGCATTCGGAACCCCAATAGAGCGAAACAACTTCGCACGATCACTCCAAAAACTATGCAAACAACTAGACATAAAACCAATAGCCCCATATGAACTAAGACATACAGCAATCAGCCTCCAAGCCCAAAAAGGCTACACCGCATGGGAAATAGCAGACTGGGCAGGAACAAGCGAAAAAATGATCCGCGACATCTACCGCCACAAACTTAACAAAATCAGCAAAATAACTGCCATCGAATAAAGTTGGGTACTGAGTTACATATGCGGACGTTCACCATCGTTACCTCTACGTATTTCTGTAGGTGGTGATTTTGCTTGAAAAGGTCGGGGCGTTAAATCTGACACTTCTTCTTGTCTTGATGTATCGAAATGAACGACGCCTTCGAAAGAGGATGCTGTTATTGCAAAGTTGCCCCGTCGAACTATTAAATCTCTATTATCTGATATACCTGAGCCAGCTAAGGCATTCCAATCATCTAGTACCTTTAGTTTCATTAGTCTCAGTAATGGAATCCCGACTAGATCTGCATAACCCCTAAAATGGCTAACTAGACTTTTCACGCCAGCCTGCTGACGAGGTTGAAACACAACAATGCCCTTTAAGTTTTTCAAGCCAGCAAGATCAAGATCATTCATAGTAACCGCAGCGTAATGGCATGCTAAAATATATCCACCAGACGCTTCCGCAGTATTATCAAACTCAAAAAGATCTCCGTGCCTAGCATTTCTCATAAATACAATTGACTCAGCTGTATTTCGAGTCCTTCCTCCATCAATAACCTCAAGTCGATCTAGAATAACCGAGTACCCATTTATTGAATCCAGACTCACATCATCGCGTACATATATCTCCCCTTGTTGGATAACATATAAACCCGACTCTAAAACAACAAACTCTAAGTAAGTCGGCCGACCACTCAACAGATCATGTATTCGAAGTAATTTCCTTTTCAAATCGACCAGCTTCAATGGTTCGGTTTCGATAGGGTATTCAACTCTATATTGTGCCTCTAGCTCAGGAAAAGTTCCATTTTCATTAAGACGATATGACTTTAAGCGTGTCTTTTTATGAGGATCCCCCTCTAAATCAAACCCACCGTTTGACTCAACACACGACTATCATCTTCCAAGATATCTTCAAAATGAATATGCGGTGCGATACGGTTTGTTACTGCTGATCCGATACCGTTTTGAAACTGAACTAATCCAACTGATCTTGGTATACCCATTCGCACATTACCTGAATAAGGTGCAGTAAAAGCCTGCGATACATTGGCTACTCGATAGTCTGTATAGACTTTTTCAGTAAAGGTGCCAACCATAGGTTGGAAAAAAACACTGAAACCAGGAGCAATGTCAGCTCGACGCCGGAAATCTACTGCAAGCTCAGAAAAATAGCTTGCCACAACATTGGTAAAAGCCGACTTAATGCTGTTTGGATCATAACCGCAGTCTAAAGATCTGTATATGCCGATACCTGTAGAATCACCGTTAGCTGAGGATCTACAGTACAGCGGCCCCCCAAATATATCTCGATAATCTCTAACACTAGTCACCAAGTAATCTAAGAATTCAGGAGTAACTATGTCGGTTACTTCAGATCGAAAACCTGCATCAA
>Ga0114956_1000378_pt1 | contig 31759 bp, 31 predicted proteins | sample MaitaG_FD_87304 | JGI IMG/M metagenome (GOLD analysis project Ga0114956, IMG submission 87304) | Marine algal microbial communities from Maine, USA - Maine_Asex2 metaG | ecosystem: Host-associated > Algae > Red algae > Unclassified | place: Maine, USA | collected 2015-01-05
ACTATTGCTTCGCAATCGCAGCTAAACGGCTGCTCTGCGGACTATTGCTTCGCAATCGCAGCTAAACGGCTGCTCTGCGGACTATTGCTTCGCAATCGCAGCTGACGGCTGAGAGGAGCGAAGCGACGAAGCTGCGAGTGCGAGCTAGCAGAGCCAGTCTGTTGGGTTGAAGTCGGCCAGTGAGTCGCTGGTCGCGGTGGCATGAGAGAAGTCTGAGCCGCGCGTTATGGGTCCGGGAACGGCGAGACAAGCCATGCCGGCGGCGAGTGCGGCGGCGGCTCCGTGGACCGAGTCCTCGATAGCCAACGCAGCGGCGGGGTCTACGCCAAGGCCCTCGCACGCCTGCACGTACACGGCCGGATCAGGCTTGCCGGGGGTTGGCGGATCTGCGCAACTCAGCAGCAAGAACAGGTCACGCATGCCGACACGCTCAAGGTTGCCCTGCACCCACGAAGTCGATGAACTAGATGCAACAGCGAGATGCACTCCAGCATCATGGGCGGCCGCTATCCAGTGCATCACACCTTCGCGAATCGGCTGGGCGGCCATCATTTCATCGCAGAGCGCTTTGCGACCGGCCTCGAGTTCGGCAGGCACCTCGGCAACGCCGAGCCCGGCACACAGCAACGCTCGCACGTCCATGGCGTCGCCATCAGCCTTGCCGATCTGGGCCTGCCAAACCTCGATCGGCACCGGCTCGACCGCTGCCTGCACAAACGTGTCTCGCCACGATTCATACACCGGCGTTTCGGTGTCGATAATCGTGCCGTCAAAGTCAAAGATCAACGCTTCGATCACAAGTTTTGCACCGAGATCTTCGCAATGTCGCCAGCGGGCTCGATGCCAAGGACCTGGCAGAAGAACGACAGCTCGGCCTCTAGCGCTGTAGTGATGGTTTCAGCATCTCGAAAGCCATGACCCACGCCTGGGAACAGCAGGTAGGCGTGGGCGATGCCCTGGTCGGCCAACGACGACACGAGCGCCTCGGCCTGATTCGGCGGCACGACAACGTCGGCGTCGCCCTGCAACACGATCATCGGTGTGTCTAACGCATCGGTGCGGTTGATCGGCGAACGGGCGTGATAGATCTCAGCGCCTTCGGGCCACGGCGCCACGAGCCGGTCGCAATACCGAGCCTCGAACTTGTGCGTGTCACGGGCCAACGCAGTGAGGTCAGCCACGCCGTAGCGAGATGCTCCTGCGGCAAACACATCGCTGTCGGCCAATGCTCCGAGCACCGTCAAGCCGCCTGCGCTGCCACCGCGAATCAAAATGCGATCAGCATCGACCCGACCGGCGTCACTTAAGTACTGCGCAGCAGCGATGCAATCGTCGACATCGGCGATGCCCCAACGGTTGTCAAGTGCGCGCCGATAGGTGCGGCCATAGCCGGTGCTTCCTCGGTAATCGACGTCGACTACTGCGATGCCGCGACTCGTCCAGTAGCGCAGACCAAGAGACAATTCGGTGCGGGCGCGACCGGTGGGCCCGCCGTGAGCCAAGACGAGCAACGGCGGGGCCTCGTCGTCAGGGCCGACATAGTCCGCGTGGGCCGGGGCGTAGTACCAGCCGTGAGCTTCTTCGCCATCGGTGGTCGCGAACACGATGTGCTCGGGATCGGGGAAGAACCCGTCGTCGTAGCCGAGTGTTCGCGGGCCACGCAGAACTTCTGGCTCGCTGCCCGGCTCCCACACGACGAGCGACGGCTCTTCGTCGTGACGAGCCCCGATGAAAACGACGCCATCTCGAAACTGCGCAAGTGCAGAAACCGCTGACCAGTCGTCGCGCACCTCGCCTGATGCGGCGTCGATGATCATGTCGCCCCCCGGGTCGGTCGCCGCCACGATCAGACCGCGAGGCGTCTCGACCCAACGGCTCAGGCCAAACACCCATGCGGGCGTGGCGATCTCAAACGAACCTTCGAGAATCAACTCAGGGGCTGCATCAGCCTCGGTGTCGAAGCTGTACAGATTCCACCACTCGTCGGTGTCGGCGACCGCCAGAATTTCGCCGGTCGATGTGATGCCCGGAAACACGATCGACGTGTTGGCGTCGGCGCCACCGATGCGACGCGCATTAGCGACCTGACCATCGACACAATCAGCGCACCACAGCTCGGTAGCATCCCACGGCATGTTGGGATGGTTCCATTGGACCCAGACGACCTGTGACCCATCGGGTGACAACCGGGGCGAGCTGTAGAAGTCAGCGCCGGTCGCAACGATCTCGATGCGACCCGAACCGTCGCCCGCAATCGCGACGAGATCGTTGGTCGGTTCGCCTTGGCCGTCATGGGTTTCGCGCACACAAACAAACCAGGTCTTGTCTGGAGTGGCACGCCCATCGGCGAACCGCACGCCGCGCTCGATCTCTGGTGCGTTGGTGAGCATCGTGACCTCACCACTGTCGGTCTCGAGTCGACGCAGTCGCTGGTCGGAGTCATCGACGAACCACAGCGTCGCGTCAGCTACCCACCATGCGCCGCCGCCGTACTCGTGCACCCGCGTGCGAACGTTGGCCTCAGATGGGCTCATCTCTTCGCTGGCCCCATCACGCCATCGCATCAACGCGACCCGGCCGCCTTCTTCGGGCCGCGACTCGCTGAACCAGACGTCGCCGCCGTCGACGATGACTTCGGATAGCCCAGCGGCGCCCGACACCAAATGCTCAGCGGTGATGGGTGATGGCCACGTGCCGTAGCCCAGTGGTTCAGCCACGGTTGAGCAGTTCACGAATGCGACCGACACCTTCGACAATGTCATCGTCGCTCATGGCATAGGCCATGCGAGCAAAACCGGGCGCAGCGAAAGCCTCACCCGGCACCACCGCCACGTTGATCTGGTCGAGAAATACGTCAGCCAGCTCGCCCGTCGTGACCGGCGTGGTCCCGCCAATGTCGCGGCCGAGAATGTCTTCGAACGAAGGGAACGCATAGAAAGCACCTTGGGGGTTCATTGCCGTCACGCCCTCGATCTCGTTGAGACTGGTGTAGATCAGTTGACGCCGGCGATCGAACGCCTTGTGCATCTCATACACCGGTTCGAGCGGGCCACTCACCGCCGCGAGGGCCGCTGCTTGGGCGACGTTGCACACATGTGACGTCTGATGTGATTGCAACGTCGACGCGGCCTTCGCCAATGCCGGCGGGCCGATGATCCAGCCGACCCGCCAACCAGTCATTGCGTAGGTCTTGGCCACGCCGTTGAGCACAATGCATCGCTCAACCAGTTCAGGCACCACGACCGGCATCGAATGGTGCTCGGCGTCGCCGTAGACCAAATGCTCGTAGATCTCGTCGCAGAGCACCCAGATGTCGTGGTCTACCGCCCAGCGACCAATGGCCTCGATCTCGTCTCGCGGGTACACGGCGCCAGTTGGGTTCGACGGCGATACAAACACGAGCGCCTTGGTATCAGGGGTGCGGGCAGCCTCGAGCTGGTCGACGGTCAGCCTGAACCCCGAGGCTGCGTCGGTGCTCAACTCGATCGGCACGGCGCCCGTTAAACGAATGGGCTCGGGATAGGTGGTCCAGTACGGGGCCGGAAGCAACACTTCGTCACCTGGATTCAACAGGGCGGCAAAGGCGTTGAACACCGCTTGCTTGCCTCCGTTAGTCACCACGATCTGATCTGCGGTGACCTCGTAGCCGCTGTCACGCTTGGTCTTGGCAACCAGCGCCTCGCGTAGCCATGGTTGCCCCGGCGTTGGTGAGTAGCGATGATTCGCGTCGTCGCGACACGCCGCCGCGGCCGCCTCAACGATGTGTTCGGGCGTTGCGAAATCGGGCTCACCTGCACCGAATCCAATGACCGGCTTGCCTGCCGCCTTGAGGGCCTTGGCCTTGCTGCTGACGGCAAGCGTTGCTGAAGGGGCGATGGCGCCAACTCGGCGCGACAGTTCTGAAGTCACAAAGAGAGTCTGCCAGCCCGACGCGGCTGGCAGACTCTCTTCGTGACTGATACCAAGACACCAACAATCACGATCCCAGCCGACCTACTTCCGGCCGACGGGCGCTTCGGGTCCGGGCCCAGCAAGGTCCGACCAGAGGCCCTCAACGATCTTGCTGCAACCGGCACATCGTTCATGGGCACGAGCCATCGCCGCCCGGTCGTGCGCGACATTGTCGGCCGCATGCAAGACGGCATGCGCGAGTTCTTCTCACTGCCCGACGATTGGGACATCATTATCGGCAACGGCGGAGCCACCTTGTTCTGGGACGCGCTCGTGTTCGGCTTTATCGAAGAACGCAGCCAGCACCTGTCCTATGGCGAGTTCTCATCGAAGTTCGCCGCATGCGCCTCGGCGGCTCCGCACCTGGCGGACCCAATCATTGTTTCTTCGGACTTTGGTTGGCGCCCTGAACTCGCTGCCGACGATTCGGTTGACGTCTACGCGTACCCCCACAATGAAACCTCGACCGGTGTGTCGATGCCGGTTACGCGCCCAGAGGGCGCCGATGGCCTTGTGGCAGTCGATGCAACTTCAGCGGCCGGTGGCCTGCGCTGGAACCCCAACGATTGCGACCTGTACTACTTCGCGCCGCAGAAGTGTTTCGCTGGCGACGGTGGATTGTTCATCGCCCTTGCGGCGCCACAGGCCGTTGAGCGAATCGAGCGCATTGCCGCCACCGACCGTTGGATTCCAACGGGCCTAAGTCTCAAGACGGCGCTCGACAACTCGCGTAAGGCCCAGACCTACAACACGCCAGCGTTGGCCACGATCTTCTTGACGATGCACATGACCGAGTGGATGAACAGCCACGGTGGCCTTGAGTGGGCCGCATCTCGCTGCGATGAATCTGCCGAACACATCTTCGGGTGGGCCAACGCGCATCCGCTCGTCGCGCCGTTCGTTGAAGACCCCGACATGCGCAGCCATGTCGTTGCGACCATCGATCTCGACGACAGCGTGAGCGCTGACACGGTGGCCGCAGTCTTGCGCGCCAACGACATCGTCGATACCGAGGGATACCGAAAGCTCGGGCGCAACCAACTGCGCTTGGCGATGTTCCCAGCGATCGACCCGGCTGACGCAAGGTCGCTCACCGCATCGATTGACCACGTGATCGGCGCGCTCACCTAATGGCGGCAAACGCAACTGGCCAACTGCTGGTCGCAACGCCGGCCATCGCCGACGGCATCTTCGACCAGTCGGTCGTCTTCATGTTGCACCATGACGCTGCTGGAGCCCTCGGTGTCGTGATCAACCAGCCGACCGACCTGTCGCTGGCTGAACTGCTTCCTCGATGGAGCGATCTCGCTATGGAACCGTCGTCGATCTTCACGGGCGGCCCGGTCGAGCCAAACGGATTCATTGGCATTGGCGGCCAACGAGACGCTAGTGACGAGTCGGTCGAGGGTGCAACACCGATTGGCACAAGCGGACTGGTGTCGGTCGACCTCGACGCCGACCCCGTTCTGGTATCGGCGGTCGTCGAACGCTTGCGAGTGTTCCGTGGCTACTCCGGCTGGAGCCCCGGTCAGCTTGATGCCGAGCTCACCAATGGCGGCTGGTTCGTGGTCGATGCCGCTGCCTCTGACCTGTGGAGCATGGCCCCAGCGTCGTTATATGAGCAGGTCTTGCGTCGCCAACAAGGCGATCTACGCTGGTTCGCCAACGCGCCATCAGACCCGTCGGTCAACTGAACTGGCAGATCGATTGGTCAAGGGCGCCAAGCGCTATTGGACCTGCACGTCGACGAGGTAACCCCAACGGGTGTCGGTAAGCGTTCCGATTTCAACCTCGTAGGTACCAGTGTCGGGAGCGACAAAGCTTGTGCTTGCGGCTTCGCCGAACAGCCCGATCAGCTCGTCGTCTGACGATGCGATCAGTTCGCCCTCAAGGCGCACTGCCATAACAGTGTCGGCGATGCCATCAGCAGTGATGACGACCTGGTCACCCTCAACCAGTTCAAGCTGCCAGCGGTCCGAGTCTTGCTCCCAGTCGAAGTCGCCTTCGAGGACGACTCCGGGAGTCAGGACTGCGCCTTCTTCAGCATCGGCAAACTCAAACATCGGCATTCGCGAGGTGACCGAGACTGCGGCTGGACTGAGGTCGTAAGCCCCGATCAACACCTGATACGTGCCGGGGGGAACCTGGCCGGCCAGCTCCTCGACACCGTCTTGGGTGTCGTCAACCTGGAACGACTCGTCGCGGTTCGCAGCGCTGCGATTGAACGGATCGCCCAATTCGGCGCGCTCAACGACCAGACCTCCTGCGAGGTCTTTGAGACGCACCCACACGTCAGCTTCGCTGTCGACGGTGACCGACAAATCACCACTCTCATCGACCACCACCAGAAAGCCATAGTTCCGCTGCGGGCCAACCTCGTTGAACAGTTCGCTCGCTCCCTCGCCTAACACGGTCGAAGCGGTTCTTTCGGCCTCGCTATCGATTGCTGCCAAAAGCTTGTCAACGCGAGGCCAGATCGAGTCGGACTCGAGCGACAGCGCGAACTCACCCTCGCCGAACTCAAGGGCGTTGAGCGCAACTAAGCGACCGTCGCCAGTGATCGCTGCACCGCCGCTGAGGCCCGGGGCAATCGTTGCGTCAATCAGCAACCACGACGCCTCGCCTACCGCGGTCGCTCGGCGGTTTGCCAGCGCCCCAGTCGTAAACGTCGCTCCGCTCGGGACGAAGTTGGCTGCGTCGGGAAAGCCGACCAACACCACCTCGTCGCCAATCGCGAGGTCAGCCGACGTCGAGCGTTCAAACGCTGGCAGCCCGGCAACAGGCCCTATCAACGCGAGATCAAATATCCAGTCGACTCCTTGGACCGGAAACGTCCCGAGCGGTTCACCGTCGCCCGTGAACACATCGATCGACTCGAGGCGATCAACGATGTGGGCATTGGTGAGGATCCAACCGTCAGAGATCACCACCCCGCTTCCGGATGAATTCTCGGTGCTCAGGAAAACAACGGAGTCCCTGACTTGCTCGTACACCTCGGCTGCCTCGTCGGCCGCAGTGTCGAGGTCGGGACTCGGGTCTAGCATCTCAATCGTCGACTCGGCTCGGCACGCTACTGCGAGCATCATCAGGGCGACAGCGCAGCCGAACAGACGAAGCGCAATTGGTCGACGGGTAACGAGCACGCGGGCACGTTACCCGTAAATGCGACGCCCTTAGGGGGCGGGTTCGCGCCCAACACTTCGCGGCCAACATTCGCGGCCTAGCGTCCAAGTGATTACTCTCTTGACCTGAACCGTTGGGGGATTCACCATGCCAAGCGCACAAGTTACGAGTTACACGGCACATGTCGGGCGGTTGGGCGAACTCGGAGCAGATCGACTCATCGTCGTGCGACACGTCATGGTGCGAGCTGACAGCCAACACGAGGCGACGAGCGAGATCTACTTCGCTGACCGGTTTGGCGCTACCAACGTCGGCTTCACAACGCTCGGTGCCCAAACCCATGTGCGAGCCCATTTGCCGAGCGATGACTATGCGGTGTGGCTCGACCTGCTGCGGCACGAAGCGCCCGTCTACTTGCACTGGACTGTTGCGGGTCAAGCTTCGGCCGCCGAGAGCGACGGCATCATCCATCTCGCTACTGGCCCGGAGCCACCGGGCGAAGGACCCGTCGACTACTCACGCTGACCGCGGTCTACTTTTGCGCCGCCAACGTTGGCGGGTACCTTTGCCGTCAGTACCTGATCCGATCATTCCCTAAGGAGAAACAGTGGAACTTCGTCCAGGCCTCAAGCTCAAGAGCGCAGTCTGCACAACTGAGGTGATCGTGGTCACCACCGCTGGCGGTGACATCGACGTCACGTGCGGCGGCGTTGCGATGGTCGACGCAACGGCCGAGGCGCCCGAGGCCACCGCGGTCGACGGTCTCGCCGAGGGAACCCTGCTCGGCAAGCGCTACACCGACGACGATGCAACTGTCGAGGTGCTGTGCACCAAGCCAGGTGATGGTTCGGTCGGCATTGGTGCCACAGCGCTGGGGCTCAAAGAAGCCAAGCCGCTTCCAGCTTCTGACTGACTCTCTCCGCTCTCTCACACCACCTGGTAATCCATGAACATCTTGATGCTGCTCGACATGGCCGTAAGCGGTTTTGGCGAACGCACTGCCGTTGGCTCAATCGGAAGCGGGTTGACCTATGCCCAGCTCCTCGACCAAGCGGCGCGTGCGGGCCACACATTCTGCGAAGCTGACAGTGAGCGTGTCTCGTATCTCGACATCAGTTCGCCAGCGCTTCCGCTGGCCTTGTTCGGCGCAGCCTATGCCGGTCAGCCATTCGTGCCGCTCAACTACCGGCTGTCCGACAGCGATCTGCAGGCCTTGGCCGAACGCACAGCGCCGGCATCGCTGATCGCTGGCGACGGCAACGCCGAGCGTGTGAGTGGCGTAGCGGGCATGACGGTGTTCGACCGAGACGCGTTCTTGAGAGATTCCACAACTGGCGATGCACTCGAGCCATCCGTGTGGCCACAGGACCCCGACGACATTGCCGTGCTGCTCTACACCAGCGGCACAACCGGCGAACCCAAAGCAGCAGTGTTGCGACACAAGAATCTGGTCGGCTACATCCTCAGCAGCGTCGAGTTCATGGGTGCGGGCGAAGACGAGGCGACGCTGGTGTCGGTGCCGCCGTATCACATCGCCGGACTCGCAGCGATTCTGAGTTCGGTCTATGCCGGACGCCGCATCGTGCAGTTGCCAAACTTCGACGCTGATGCGTGGATTGACATCGCCGCCTCTGAAGGCGTCACGCATGCAATGGTCGTACCAACCATGCTGGCGCGCATCGTCGAACGCATGGTCGCTCGATCGATCGAGCTACCGACCTTGCGAGCTCTGTCCTACGGCGGCGGACGCATGCCGCTGCCCGTGATTGACCAGGCGCTTACCCTGTTTCCTCAAACAAACTTTGTGAACGCCTACGGACTCACCGAAACCAGTTCAACAATCGCTCTGCTCGGCCCCGACGACCACCGCGCCGCACACAACAGCGACGACGCAAACGTGCGGCGACGTCTCACCTCGGTTGGCCAACCGCTGCCTGCGCTCGAAGTCTCGATTCGCGACGAAGAAGGCGCCGAGGTCCAAGCGGGGACCCCTGGCGAGGTATGGGTCCGCGGCGAACAAGTCGCTGGCGAATACCTGCAGCAAGGTTCCAAGCTCACCGCTGACGGCTGGTTCCCGACGAACGACGGTGGCGAGCTCGACAGCGACGGGTACCTCTACGTCACCGGCCGTCTCGACGACGTCATCATTCGCGGCGGCGAGAACATTTCGCCGGGCGAGATCGAAGACGTGTTGCTCGCTCACCCAAGTGTGTCTGATGCTGCAGTGATCGGCGTGGCGAGTAACCAATGGGGCGAGACGATTGGCGCGGTCATCGTTGGAGACGCTGACGCCGACGAACTTAAGGCGCTCGTCAGCGAACGCTTGCGCGCCTCGCGGGCGCCAGACCACATCGTGTTTCGTGACGAGTTGCCCTACAACGACACCGGCAAGCTGCTGCGACGAGTACTGCGGTCCGAACTCGCCGAGTTGGGCGACGACTAGACCGTCATCATGATGTTGTCGCCCCGAGATGCGTTCGAGGTGACGAAGGCCGCCGATTCGATCGAACAGCTCGGCAATGGTCCGCTGCCGCTCGTGACCTGTGACTTTCGACGCGCTGGTGATGGCGCGCTGCTGTCGCCCGACGAGTGTCGAACCTTCTCCGACGCGCTGGCTGCGCCACCGTGGGTCGCCGTCGCGCTCGTCGATGACACGAGCCCGGCAACTGCGCCGCTCGCGAGCCTGATCGACCATTTCGACGTGGTACTGGCTGAGTCCGACACCGGCACTACTGCGATCGCCGGCGACCCGCTTCGCAGGCTCGACCAACTCGAAATGGCCGTGCAGGCAAGTCCTCGTGCCGCCGTCGCCCTCGTGCAACTGCTGCGCGTCTCGAGTGACGCTGCGGTCGAGCAAGCGCTGCACCTTGAGTCACTGACCTACGGCTTGCTCCAAACCAGCGCAACCTTTCAGTCGTGGCTCGAAACTCGAGGCCCGCCAACGGCCCTGGACCAATCCACCGAACCGGTGGTGGCCACTGGTCGAGACGGCTCGCTACTGCGCATCCGGCTGGCCCGACCTGAGCGCCGCAATGCGCTCAATGTCGCGATGCGTGACCAGTTGGCCGAGGCGCTCATGCTGGTCGGCGCTGACCCCTCGCTCGACGGGGTACTACTCACCGGCGAGGGCACCAACTTTTGCGCAGGCGGGGACCTCGACGAGTTCGGAACGACACCCTCACCAGCGATCGGGCATCATGTCCGCAGCGTCCGAAGCTTGCCCCTGTTGATGCACCGAGTGCGCACAAAGGTTCGGGTGCATCTGCACGGTGCCTGCATCGGCGCCGGCATCGAGCTCTCGGCGTTCGCCAACAGCGTCGTGGCGCACCCCGACACCACCTTTTGTCTGCCCGAAGTTGGCTTTGGCCTTGTGCCCGGCGCCGGCGGCACGGCGAGCATCACTCGCCGATGCGGTCGCCAACGCGCTGCGTGGCTAGCCCTGACCGGCGAGACGATCACAGCAGACACCGCGCTCGCCTGGGGCCTGATCGATGCGATTAGGAGCTTCAGCGCCTAACGGCGGCGGCGGTTGCGCCGGCCGGGTTGGGGCGTGCGGTCGCGGCGTTCGAGCTCGATTGCCTGCTCGGCGAGCTCTTGCCACAACATCTGATAGCGGGCGAGTCGCATCGCGTCGACCGCTCCCGCGTCGACCGCTGCGACCACCGCACAATCAGGTTCGCTGCGATGGGTGCAATCACGAAACCGACAGCCATCCGCGGTACGAACAATGTCGGCAAAGACCTCGTCGAGGGCAACGTCAGCAGCCCACAGACCGACCGACCGAACACCAGGGGTGTCGATCACCATTCCGCCGCCGGGAAGCTCTATGAGCTCACGAACCGTCGTCGTGTGGCGGCCACGACGGTCACCTGCTCGCACGTCGCCGGTCTCGAACACTTCGTCTCCAACGAGGGCGTTGACCAGCGACGACTTGCCGACCCCCGAAGGACCAAGCAATACGAGCGTTTGACCTGGATCGATATGACTGCGCAGATCTTCGATGCCTCTGCCGTCGAGCGCACTCGTCACCACAATTGGCGCAATAGCAGCGAGGGCTCGATAGGTGGGGTCGTCTTCGTCGCCCGCCGCACCCATGTCAGCCTTGTTGAGCACGATCAGTGGCTCGGCTCCGCTGTCGATTGCGAGCACCAAGAAGCGCTCGATTCGCGCATCATTTGAGGACTGATCTAAGCCATGCACAACCGCGACGACATCAACGTTCGACACGAGCACTTGGTCATTGATCTGTTCAGCTGGGTCGCGTCGGGTGATCGAGGTTCGTCGGGTGAATACGCGATCCACTACGAGTCCGAGCTCGTCGTCATCGCGCACGGTCACCCAGTCGCCCGTAACGGGCGCTATCAAGTCCTGAGCTCGTTGAGAGTCGCTGAGCGCCCGCAGATCATCGGTTTCGCTCAACACCACCACTTCGCCTCGATCGACGCGAGCGACCCGACCAATGACGGCGGAGCCGTCGAGCTGATCGATCTCGGGATCTGCACGCCGAGCCGCATCAAGACCGAGCGAGGTAAGACGAGACACACCCCGAGGGTAGGACACCGTGCGCTCGATGAGCTTCACAACTTGTTTCGGGGCGGCGCGCTCTGGTCGAGGGCCATTCGGGTGATACTTGATGTTGAAAGGCAGTCCGATGAACCAGCTATCCGAAGACCAAACCCCGAGCAGCGAATCCCTCGCAATCGCGCCTGCCGCCGGCGACACAAATGCCGCGACGAGCCCGCTAAAGGCAGCGGTTGCGGGTGTGTTGAGTGCGGGCGCGGCCCTCGGCATTGGCCAGCTGCTAGCGGGCGCAAGCGAATCGATTCCATCGCTGGTCGTCAGAGTGGGCGACGCCGTCATTGAACGCGTGCCGGCCAGCATCGAACGCTGGGCAATCGAAACACTCGGCACCGGCGACAAACCAGCCTTGGTGTGGGGCATCGTCTCTATCTGCTTGCTCATCGGCGCCGTTACAGGCATTGCCGCATCGTCGCGCTCGCGCACCAAATGGTTGGTCTACGGGGTCTTCGGGCTGGTCGGCGGTTTGGCAGCTGCGAGCGATCCCCAGCGCCCGGCGGCGATGGGTTGGTTCGTGGCCGTGGTTGCAGCACTCACCGGCATCACCGTGCTGTCGCTACTGCTGGCGAGGGCTGCTGCCTCTGCTGCCAGCCCTGTTGCCCCTGATTGCTCTAGCGACCCGATCGAGCGGCCGAACCGTCGGGGTTTCGTCGCCGCTGCTACTGCGGCTGCGGCATTTGGCGTTGGCGCACCTCTGATTGGTTCACAACTTCGCGGCCGACGGGCCCAAGAAACCGAACAAGACCGAGATGTAGTGGCCGCCGACATTGAGCAGATCGACGAAAGCGCTCTCACCCAGCAGCGAGAGCTCGTCAATGTTGGCAACAACTTCGACGACATCGGGGGCATTACGCCGCTCGTTGTTCCCAACGATGAGTTCTATCGCATCGACACGGCGCTTGTCGTGCCTCAAATCGATGTCGACACGTGGTCGATGAAGATCACGGGAATGGTCGACAACGAGGTCGAGTTCACGTTTGACGACCTGCTTGCGATGGATCTCGTCGAAGAAACCGTCACGATGTCGTGTGTGTCGAATCCCGTCGGCGGCGACCTCGTGGGTAACGCTGTGTGGCTCGGTGTGCCGCTCGTCGATCTGCTCGCCAAGGCCGGCGTTCAGCTTGGTGCTGAGCAGATCGTCGGTCGTTCGGTTGACGGCTGGACCGGTGGGTTTCCAACCGAGTATCTCGATGACCCTGATCGCACGGCGCTTGTCGTCGTCGCCATGAATGGCGAGCCCCTACCTGTGCAGCACGGCTTTCCGGTGCGGCTCGTTATCTCGGGCCTGTATGGCTACGTGTCGGCCACCAAATGGCTCAAAGAGATCGAACTCACCACCTGGGATTTTGATGGCTACTGGATCACTCGAGGGTGGTCAAAGCTCGGACCAGTCAAGACGCAATCGCGCATCGACGTGCCCCGTACAAATGCCCGCCTCAAACCAGGCGACCAGATGATCGCCGGTATTGCATGGGCGCCCGATCGCGGAATCCGCCGAGTTGAAGTGCAGGTCGCGAAAGTCATCGACAACGAGCCCGTGCTGGGCCCGTGGATCGAAGCGGATCTCACCGACGATGTAAGCGACAACTCATGGCGACAATGGTCTGTGCCATGGCAAGCGCCGGCCGGAGATCACGTCGTTCGAGTCCGGGCCACCGATGGCACCGGTACCACCCAGACCGAAGTCCGAACCAACGTTGCGCCCGATGGCGCCAGCGGCTGGCACACGATCGCAGTTCGAGTCGACTGAAACAGGTTCCTCGTGGGTCATGGGACCCACACGATGGCTCCGCATCGACCGATGAGACCGAATACCCACCGGGGTGCCACCGATACCGCAGCCTTGCTGGCTAGGGTGTCGAACGAGTTCTCACACGGGCAGTTTGAGGCAGTAGCAGCTAAATAGCTGTGTATCGACTCACGCCCGTCGCCAAGGAGCACACCCCCCGAAACTTGGAGGTTCCGACATGGCAAGCCGCCGCGGAGACACATTCGATAAGCGACAGCGTGAACGCCGCCGCCAAGAAAAGGCCGCAGTTAAGCGTTCTCGTCGCCAGGGCACCGAAGCTCCGGGACCGCTGCAAGCGACCCCGGCCGCACCTGAGCGCCCGCACAACCCGAGTCTCGACACGCTGATCGAAGACTTCACGCCTCGCACCTCTGAGCACCGTGATCTGCTTGAGAAGTTCAGCATGATCAAAGAGCACCGCAAGGCCGGTGGGATCGACACCGACACGTTCGAGTTGCTCCGCATGGAGATCTTCGAAGAACTCGGGCTCGAAGTCTGAATCGAGCCCTAGGCTCTGGCCTCTCAGTCGACCCCGTCGAGTTCCTCGATGGTCCGGGGCCAATCATCTTTTAGTAATCGCGACAAGCTGCGATCAGCGAGGCGTTTCCCACCCGTTTGGCACGTTGCGCAATAGTTGACTTCATTCTTCGCATAGACAATGCGCTGAACCGGTGAACCACAGACCGGGCATGGCTGATCGAACTTGCCGTGCACGGCCATGTCCGGTCGAAATGCTGTCACCTTGGTGGGGAATCCGTCACCGATTTCGGTGCGCATGCGATCGGCGAAGTCGACCAGCGTCGATCGCACCGCTTCAAAGAGGCGATCGATCTCGTCATTGGACAGTTGCGAGGTGCGTCGCACGGGCGACAGCTTGGCGTGCAGCAGAATCTCGTCTGAATAGGCGTTGCCGATGCCGCTGAAGATCGCTGGCATCGTGAGCGCACGTTTCAAGGTGCGATTCTGTTCGCACAGTCGCGACCCAAACGTTTCGCGGTCGATCTCAAGCGGTTCGAGCCCACCACGGTCATGATCATCAAGCAGCTGTTGCTCGCCGCGCACGAGCCAGATCGAAGCTCGCTTCTTAGAGGCAGCTTCAGTGAGCTGCAGCGTGCCATGTTCAAAGTCGAAGGCAGCCAGCAGCATCTTGTTGCCTTTGGCACCTGCTTCTCGCCAGTACAGCCGGCCGGCGACCATCAGATGAATCACAAGGTACAGCTCATCGCCAAAGTCCAGGATGAGCCTCTTGCCAAGTCGACGAGTGCCGGTTGCAGCGAGGCCCTCAAGAGTCGTGATCGGCGGGTCGTAACTCTTCAACACCGAGATTCCCTTGACCCGCACCTTGGTGATGCGATGACCCACCACGTGGCGATCGAGTGCCTCAAGGTAATTGACTACATCGGGATACTCGGGCACGCACCAACGGTACTCTCGCAACCGTGAGGCTGTCATCTGGCGAGGGACCAATGGCCGATGCAGCAGCGGTTCGAGACGTGCTCTCGACCCGGGTCGCCATACAGCCAGATGTCCGAGCCACCGCAGCCGAGCTCGACGGCGCCGAACGAGCAATCGCATCGCTGTTCGCAACGCTCGTTGCTGAACAACCGGTTCGAGACGCGCTCAGCGCAAGCTCTACTCAAGGAGCGGCCCGGCGCGATCAGCTTCCGCTATGCCGCGATCTGCTGTTGAGCCTCGAGACCACGATCGGTATTGCGCAACAGCATCAACGCGATCCGAACGACTGAGCCCGCTTCGGCGTTACGCTCACGGCGATGTTGACGGCGTCTGGCCTCACGAAGTCGTTCGGCGGCCGCACGCTGTTCCGAGACGTAACGCTTGAGCTTCGGCCTGGGCGACGTGTTGCCCTGGTCGGCGGGAACGGCGCGGGCAAAACCACGCTGATCAGCATTCTGCTCGGCGACGAAGAAGCTGACACCGGCGCCGTTCACCGCCCTGGCGACCTCGAGATCGGCTACCTGCCTCAAGACCTGGCCGACGACCCGCAGGGCACGGTGCTCGAAGAGGCCATGTCGGGTAATCGCAAGCTTCAGCAAGCTCGAGCGAAGCTAGACGCGCTCGAAGAGAAACTGACGTCGTCTTCAGGCGAAGACGAAGACCTGATCACCGCCTACAGCGATGCGCAAAGTCACTTCACTCAACTCGGCGGCTGGTCAGCAGAATCTGAAGCCCACCGGGTGCTCGCTGGCTTGGGTTTCAAGACCAGCGATGCCGACAAGCCGCTGAGCGAACTATCAGGTGGCTGGCGAATGCGTGCGGCCCTGGCCCGACTGCTGGTCGCAAAGCCTGACGTGCTGATTCTCGATGAGCCGACCAACCATCTCGATGTCGACAGCGTCGCGTGGCTCGAGCGTCAGCTCGCGGCCTGGCCGAGCGCCTTGCTCTTCGTTTCGCACGATCGCGATTTCATCGACGCCGTTGCCGAACGAGTCCTCGAGCTCGCCGGCGGCACAACCACCGAGTACGTCGGTGGCTTCGCGGAGTTCGTGGTGCAACGAGAAGAACGAATCGCAGCGATGGAGGCCGCCGCCGCCGGGCAGGCTCGCAAGATTGCTCAGGTCGAACGATTCGTCGAAAGGTTTCGTTACAAGGCGACCAAGGCACGCCAAGTACAGAGCCGTATCAAAACACTTGAGAAGCTTGAGCGCATCGAAGTTCCCACCCGAGAGGCCCTCAAAGCCAAGTTCGGCTTCCCCGAACCCCAGCGCTCGTCGCGAGTGGTCGTCGAACTCAGCGGCGTCGATGCTGGCTACGACAACAAACCTATTCTCCGCGATGTGAATCTGGTCATCGAACGAGGTGCCAAGGTCGCGTTGATCGGGCCGAACGGGGCCGGCAAGACCACGTTGGTTCGCATGATCCTTGGCGAACTCGCTCCACTCGCCGGCACCGTGTCGATCGGCAATAACGTCGACATAGCGACGTTTGCGCAGCACCAAACCGAAGTGCTGGTCGAGTCACGGACTGCTCATGGTGAGCTGCAGGCCACGATGGGCGATGTTGGCATGCGCAACCTGCGAACCATTCTCGGAAGCTTCGGTTTCTCTGGTGACGCCGCCGACCGACGCATCGCCGAACTCAGCGGCGGCGAACGCACCCGATTGGCGTTGGCCAAGACGATGATCCACCCGGTCAACCTGCTCGTGCTCGACGAGCCGACGAACCATCTCGACTTGCCGTCATGTGACTTGCTTGAAGATGCCCTTGACGCATACCCGGGCACGGTGCTGCTCGTGACCCACGATCGACACCTCATCCGCAATGTTGCGGAGTCACTGGTCGAGGTGCGAGACGGGCGAGTTACCTGGCACGACGAAGTCTCTGACGCGCTCTTGTCGCCAGCGTCGGCCGACATCGCTAAGCCAACGCCACCCAAGCAATCGAAGGCGAACAAGGCCGGGTCGAACCAAAGCGGGTCGGGCGGTCCCAAGTCGAAGAAGCGCGGCGAAGCCGAGTCGCGCAATCAACGGCACCAAGACACCAAAAAGCTGCGAAGCGAGTTTCGTTCGGTCGAAAAGAAGTGGGAGAAGGCCGAAGAACGGGTCGCAACCCTTCAAGCCGAGCTCGCTGATCCGTCGGTTTACGAAGACGGCGCACGGGTGGGTGAACTAGCCAAACAGCTCGATCGCGCCAAAGACGAAGCGGCGCAGCTTTCTCAGCGGTGGGAGTCACTGGCGAGCCAGCTCGAACGCTGACTCGTATCGGGTCGCCCCTTTAGGGGCCGAGCGGGCAGCTCTCGTCGATAAGGGCGATCAGCTCGCCTGGATCAACAAAGCCAGCCTGTTGGGTGTCGTCGGGAAGCGGCCCAAAGACCCGAACCGGGTCGTCGCCAGTCTGCACGATCTCGCCCGTTGCACGGTCAACTTGCCAGGACACGCAGAACAACGAGGTGAGGTCAGTCCCAAACCACGTCTCATGCCCGATGAGACCAATGCGCCATGACACGATGCCGTCATCATCGACCGAGCGGTGAACCGGGTACACGAACCCCTGGCGCAACGGCCGCCACCCGTCAACAAACTGCTCAGCCGAGTATGTCGCCTTGGACGGCTCCATTGCTCGCACCTCTTCCCACGACTCAGAGGCGTAGGCGTTGCTCAACTGCTGCATCTGCAGGAGCTCAGCGATCTCAGGACTCGTGACTTGGTCGGCGGCACTGGCCGGAATCTCATTGCGAAGCGACGTGCACCCCGTCGTGGGCGCAACGTTGTTCCAGCCCTGTTCGAACGTGGCGATCGGGATTACCAGGCGCCCTTTGTCAGACTCGCCCAGCACGCCGACCAACGACCCGTCGGGGTTGAACACGGCGTCGCCGGTGTTCACCTCGGTCGCTTCGGCAGAGCTGAGCGAATTCGCTAGGAGATCGTCACCGTCAGCGGTAACCGTGACGACGACATGGTTCCCCTCACCGTCGACGATGATTACCCGATCGTCGGCCTCGATCACCGATGTCCGCGGCGTACCGAAGTCGGCGCTTGCCACCGAGACCAGTCCGAGCTGTCGGTTGAGGTCTCGTGTCAGCGGCTGCGCAGCAACCACCTGATCTTCGTTTGATACCGACATCAGCCACGGGTTGTCGAGCGCATCTTCGCGCGTAAGGATGCGGCCGTCGCCCAGCGAGATGCCAGCGCTAACTGCGGCACCGGTGCAGCTGAAGCCTTCGACCCGCACAAGCACCTGAGATGCAGCCGCCAAAGCCAGCGTCGGGTCGACGCCACCCGACTCAGCGGCAACTGTGGGTGTCGGCGCATCGATGGTCGGCGTCTCGGTCGCGGTCACGGTCGTTGTATCGCCTTCGCTGGCAGTGTTGTCGCCGAGCCGACCAGCTGCAAAGAGAGCGCCAAGCCCAGCAATCGCAACAACTCCAAGAGCAACAAGGACAACTGCGATGCGACGGCCACTACTCGCTTGCACCGCCGACCGAGAACTCGCGGCCCGCATGTCGACATTGCGCAACTCGGTCGCCAACTCGCGAGCGGTGCTGTGACGCTTCGATGGCTCTTTACTCATGGCCCGAGCGATGACGTTGGCCAAAGGCCGCGGGACATCTGCAGGTAAGGCAGGAAGCGGCTCCTCGTTGATCCGTCGCATCAGGGCGAGCATGGGCGTGGCACCGCCGCCCGTTGAGCTGTAGGCCGGTCGACCAGTGGCGAGCGCATAGAGCAACGCACCAATCGAGTAGATGTCGGTCGCAGCCCCAGAGTCAACGCCGTCGAACACCTCAGGCGCCGTGTAGAGCGGCGTCATTGTCAACGATTGCGACATCCCGAGCGTGTCGTCGAGCAGGTGGGCGATACCGAAATCGGCGACATCGGGATCGCCGCCGCTCGTCACCAAGATATTGGCGGGCTTGAGATCGCGATGCAGCACGCCATTTTCATGAGCGACGTGCACTGCATCGCTCACGCGAATACCGATGGCGCGCACACGTTCGGCACCCATGGGACCCTCGGTGTCGAGCACCTCTTGCAAGCTGCCTCGCTGGTAGTACGGCATCAATAACCACGGCTGACCCGTAGGCGTGAACCCGCTTCCGTAGAGCGGGGCGATACCGGTCGTTTGCGAGAGGCGGCCCATTGCCTTTCGCTCGCGGTCGAAGCGCCGCCGAGTTGCCTCTGCTCCAAGTGCGGTCAAAACCTTGACGACGACCATTCGGTCAAGATCGAGTTGGCGGGCGCGATACACAACAGCGTTGCCGCCAGCGCCAATCCGCTCAATATCGGTCAGTCCGGGAATTCCCAGGTCAATAGGTTCGATGCACGCATCGTAATTGCAGTGAATGCCGAGAAATCAGGCAGGGCACCCGGCGGTGGCGGCAGCACCGCACAACGCGGTCGTAATCAGCTCTGCTACAGCCTGACCTGGCTGGCCAGCGCCGAGGAACCAATTGTCGATAAAGAGCTCCCAGTGCAGGTGCAGCGACGGGTCATCGGCGCCTCGAATACGTCGCGCCGAGGCGTTGGTCCCCCGATTGCCAATCTCGCCCAGCCGGTCTCCTTGGCTGACCGAACTGCCGAGCGTGATCGCTTCGTCGACCGCCTCGAGGTGTGCCGAGATCGTAACAACCCGCCCCGCTCCTTCGATCACCCCATGGTCGACTACGACCACATTTCCGTACAGCATCGCGAGGGTCCAGAACGGCGTGAAGCCGGCCAGTCCTGCGTTCGCAAGGATTGCCTCACGGTTAGGAACCGTTGGGTCGACATAGTCGTCGACGAGGTACACGACGGTTCCATCGGCGATCGCACTCACTGACCGGCCAGCAGCCCCGCACCCGAAGTCGATCCCCTGATGGGTGCCATTTCGGTAGGGCCGGGCGGCACCAGGCAACGAGCTGAAGTTCAAGGCCAACGGGCATCGAGGGTCGGTTGGCGACGAGATCTGCTCGCGCAGTGCAGCTGCCACGCGGCGCTGTTCCTCGAGCGACGGACCCTCGACCCGCACCTGTGATTGGTCATTGGGAGCCCCGGCGTCCCACAGTCCGTAGCGCAGTTGAGCCTGTGGCCCTTGAATGGTTCCGATTTCAGCGCCCGCCTCAACAAGGCTGCCGAGAGCTATGTCGTCGGCGATTGACTCGAGACCGGCATACACCGTTTGCACGTTCGCGGACCCGCCGATGCGTCCGTGGTCGATGATCACGTGGGGCCCAAGCCTCACCTGCTCAGACCACGACCAAACAGCTGGGCTCGCAGCAGATTGGGTCGCTGACGATTCGCCCGCATCACTGGCGACCGGCGCCGCGGCTTCGGCATAGCTCGATGGCGCTGGTTCACGCACCACACCCACGATCCGCCCTGGCGCCGACGCCGCGACCGGTACCACCGCGACCTCGCCCAAACATCTCAGAGTCTGCGTGCCCACGGGTCCGGGATCACCGGGTGTGAGTTGACAGGACCCCAGTGGCGACGACAGCACCAACGCCAACTCGGGCGTTGTGCCTATGAGCTCGTCAAAGGGCTTCGGGATCGGTGGAGCGGTCGGTGTCGGGATCACAGTCGCCGTCGCGAGCGGCGCAGTGGTCGCCAGCGGTGTCGGGGCGACGTCTGGTTGCTCAGACGATCCAGGCGCGACCGCCGTCGTCGGCGCAGCTATCGCGGCCACGGGAGCGGGCGAATCGGGCGCTTTGGTAAACCAGAACAGAGCACCCGCTACCGCAGCGACGGCAAGCACAAGAGTGAGAACGCCAGGCAACGCCTGAACACGTAACCGCGAAGAGCCCGACACGGCCGCTGATGGTACTGGCGGCCCAGAGATCGGCAATGGATCATCCCTTACCCACAATGGGCCCTATGCTCGGGCACGATGAACGTAGGACTCTGAGGAGCAAAATGAGGCGGTTCAGCAACCACAAGTCATGGGTCCGGGCAGTTGTCGGGTTAGCCATGTTGGCTCTACTCGCAACCGGGTGCATCAGGGCCGAAATTGACATTTCGGTCGAAGATGATGGGTCGGGCGAGGTCGAACTGCTTTCAGCCCTCGACACGGACAGCCTGTTGGGCGTTTTCGCTGAACTCGACATCCCTGAGGAGAGTGCAGGTTCCTCAGACGACCTGTGCAACGAGTTCCGAAATGATGCGGCAACCGATAGCGGCTTTCCCGCTGATGCCGTGACCGTCCCGTATGACGAAGACGGTTTCTGCGGCACGGTTGTCACGTACTCGCTTGAAGCATCGACCGATCAATCCCTCGCCATCGAACCACTCTTCGACGGCGAGGCTCGCCTCTTCAAAGAGGGCGATAACTGGATCTTCGACGTGCCCGTCGATCTGTCAGATATCACCGAAGGTTCCGACGCTGGCGATCTTCCCGATGACATGTTCGAGTCAATCTTCGAGGACGCATCGTTCAAAATCACGCTCGATCTTCCGGGTCGTGCCACCGATGGCGAGAATAACGCCACCTCGGTCGGCGCCGACGGCCAATTCGAGTGGGACATCGACTTCCTAGACCCGCCAGATCGGATCTTCGCTCAGACCGAACCCGGTTCGGGCGGTGGCAACGGCGGAGGCTTCCCGTGGTGGATCCTCGGCTTGCTCGTCATACTCGGACTCGCTGGCTTCGCTGCCTTTAGGTTCATGAACCGCAACACCGACGACGCCGCGTCATCGCTTGACGGATTCCAGCAACCGGCTGGCGACCTCAGCGTGCCCGGTGGCGAGGCCTTGGCGGACGGCGCCCAGCAGCCAGTCGTCGAGATGCCCCCTCAAGCTCCAGGCGCGAGCCATGACTACGTCGCGCCCGTCCAGCCGTCGAATCCTTCGGCGCAAGAAACCGTGATGCTCGATACCGGTGCCACCGCTGCAGCCGCTCCTTCCGAAACTGCTTCAGTCGAAGCCGCAGCGAGTGATGCAACGGCCAAGCCAGCGCCCACCTTTGACGAAGCGCTCGGCGCCTGGATCGTCGACCATCCGCAGCACGGCCGGTTGGCACACGACACCGAGACCGACACCTGGCGACCAGTCTGACCATGCCCAGCCAACGTGACGATCTGCTGACGAAGATCGACGGCAGCGACGTTGACGTCGCGATCATTGGTGGTGGCATCAACGGCGCGGTGACTGCCGCTGCCTTGACCGCGGCAGGCGCGAGCGTCGCGCTCATCGATCGCGGCGATTTCTCTTCGTTCACAAGCCAAGAGTCTTCGAACCTGATCTGGGGCGGTTTCAAGTATCTACAGACCTTCGAATTTGGTCTCGTTCGCAAGCTCTGCGTGTCGCGCAATCGCTTGCTCGAGGCCTATCCCACCCAAGTCGAGCCGATCGAGTTCCTCGCTACGTTCGACGAAGCCTCGCCGTACCCGGTATGGCTCGCTGGCATGGGCGCGGCCGCCTATTGGGCGATCGGGAGTTTCGCGACGGCGCCGCCCAAGCTGCTGCGGCCACAACGAGTCGAAGAACTCGAACCCGTCATTAACACCGAGGCTGCCAAAGGCGGCCTGATCTACGCCGACGCGTACCTGCCCGACAACGACGCGCGGTTCACCCTTGGCTTCATCATGGGCGCGCTGGGCCGCAAGGGTATTGCGGTCAACTACACCGAAGTCACCAGCGCAGCGTTTGACGGTCAACGCTGGAATGTGTCGCTCAAAGACACGCTCGATCAGAGCAAACGGTCGCTGACAGCACGCGCGATCGTAAACGCAACGGGCCCCTGGATCGACGAACTCAACGAGCATCTTGGTGTCAACACCGAGCACCGCATCGCCCACAGCAAGGGCATTCACTTGGTCGTGCGCCGCATCGGTTCTGGCGATCGAGTGTTTGCTTTCTTCGACGAAGATGAGCGGCTGTACTACGTGATCCCGATGGGCGATCGTTCGGTGATTGGCACTACCGATACGCGCGTCGATGATCCCCATACCGTGGTAACCACCGAAGACCGAGAGTTCGTGTTGCGCCAGATCAATGCTCGACTCGATCTCGACGCTCCCCTGACGCTCGACGATGTGATCGCCGAGCGGTGCGGCGTTCGACCTCTCGTGGTCGAACGTAACAGCACCGATACCACCACCGACTGGCTGCAACTGTCGCGCAAGCACGAGATCGAACTCGACCGCGATCGAGGTGTCGTGTCGATCTTCGGCGGCAAACTCACCGACTGTCTCAATGTTGGCGAAGAAGTGGTCGATGCGGTTCGCGAACTTGGTATCGATGTTCATGATCCGGGTGATCATTGGTTCGGCGAGCCACCGCAGTCCGAGTACAAGTCGTTCTGGGCTAAGGCGACCACGACTGGTGGAATCGAAGAGTCCGAGGCTCGTCTGTTGTGGCGTCGCTACGGCGCACGAGCGAATGACGTACTGACCCGTATCCTCGACGACCCGTCGCTACGTGAGCTGGCATGGACCGACCCGCGCTATATGCGAGCCGAAGTCGTCGAGATTGGTGCGAACGAAATGGTGACTCGCGTCGAAGATTTCGTGCGTCGCCGAACCGGCCTCGCTCTCACCGAGAAGCATGGCGAACTCGACGCCCGCCACGACGAGTTCGCAGCATTGCTGGGGCTCGCCCCCGCCGCTGGCACCCTGGGTTAACCAGCGACAGGCACCACCACGCCACATTCGCTGCCGATCCGGGCTGAGATCGCAGCGCTATCGATTCGTCCGACGGGTTTGAGCAGTTCGGTCTCGTACAGCATGCGGTCGGTCTCGAACAGATCGGTCGGGCCACCAATGGCAGTGATGAACCCTTGGCGCTGCCGCATCACCGAGGTCCACGTGGAAACGAACGCACCGACGTCGCCTGAGACGTCGAGGGCCGCGACAGCATCCGCCGCTTCTTGCAGATCAGAGGTGTCGACGCCCGGGCGCATGTTCTCGAGCACCTGATCCGAGAGGCTTGGCGCGACCTGAGCCCACGCCTGCACGGCCGTGCACAGTTCAGGAGACAACACCGTGACGGCGAGCGGTTCGCCTGTAGTGGCTTCGACCGGCGCAGTCGTAGCCACTGGCACCGACACCGCTTCGGGTGGCTGGCGAGCCTGCGAGTCTTCGCCGCTCGAGCAGGCGGCGGCTACGAGCACAAGTGCGCTCGCCGTGACAAGGGCTCGGATTCGTTGACACGTTGTCGTCATCATCGCCCCACATTGTTGCCGCGCCAGAACCGTCTTCCTAGGCATCGCGACCAGCTACCTTCGTCTGCATCGCTAGCGTTGTTCAACCCCACCCCTTGCTCGAAGCCTTCGGCCGCCCCACATGGCGCGAACTGCGCTCGGCCGGCGAGGCAAAAACCTTGCGAAACGCCCCGGTGCCGCTGACCGACGGACAAGGGCGGCCGGTGCTCGTCGTACCTGGATTCCTCGGGACCAGTGACAGCCTGACCACACTGATCGATTGGCTGCAAGCGGCTGACTTTGACGCATCGATCGTGCCCCTCGACCGCAATGTCCGTGGCAGTGGCTGGGCCGTCGATCGCATCGTCGACACGATCGACGCGGCGCAGAACGCGGTGACCATTATCGGCCACAGCCGCGGCGGTCAACAGGCGCGAGTCGCTGTCAATCGACGGCCCGAGCAAGTCGAACAACTGATCACTCTCGGGGCGCCAATGAACCATGCGGTGCCCCGACATTTTCTGCTGCGCGGGGCGGTCGAGTCACTGCGCCTTGCATGCCGGGCAGGCCTGTATCGACCCGCCGACCTCGACGACGAGCCAGCCTATGAGGCCGACCTTTTCGCGCCGTTCCCACCCGTGGTGCAGTGGACCAGCATTTGGTCACGCAGCGACGGTTTCGTGGCCTGGCAGGCGTGCTTCGATGACGCTGCATCCAACATCGAAGTTAACTGCTCACACCTTGGACTCGTCGAATCGATTCCGTCGTTCGAAGCGCTCGCGACGGCGCTCATTTCCTAGCGTAAACTGAGACGCGCGCCGGCCAGGGCTAGTGTCACCCGGTGGGATTCGGGCCGATACGAAAGATGGTCGCGAATGCTGCCGTGATACGGGCCGCGGTCGCGTTCATGGCGTTCAACCTCACGCTGCACGGCGCGTGGCTGGCCGCAGTTGTCTACGCGTTCGATCGGGGCGGCGCAAAGGAGGCCGGCATTGTCGCGGTCGCCACACTGATTCCCGGTGCGCTGCTCAGCCCGTTCGTGACGGTGTGGTTCGATCGCTACCCGCCGAACCTCGCGCTTGCTGGCGGTTTCGTCTTTCAAGGTGCAGCGCTAATCGGCATGTCGGTCGCAATAGCGTCGGGCATTCCCAGATTCTCGGTGTATGCGCTTATGGGCCTGTGGGTAATCGTCATGGGCTCGTCACGACCAACGATGTCGGCGGTGCTGCCGCGCATCGTCATAGATCCCACCGAGCTCGCAGCAGCGAACGCGATCATCGGCACGATTGAGACGCTCGGGCTCGCGCTTGGGCCTGCGGCAGCAGGTTTGATCTTCTACACCGTCGACAGCGAATACGTGGCGTTCGTCGGGTTCGGGGTGGCGATGTTGGCGGCCGCTGCGGTCGCAGTGACAATCCGCATGGACCCTCGCATGCAAGAGGTTGACGACATCGGTATCGACATCGAATCCACTTCGGTCAGCGCAACCGTCGTTGCCGGCTTGCGGTTACTGGGCTCGATGGCAGGCCCGCGCCACCTCGTGATTCTCATGGCAGCAGCGCAATCGATCGTCGGTGTTCTCGAAGTTGGCGTCGTCGTCATTGCGATCGACCACATGGGTCGCAGTGATGCCACGGCAGGAGTACTCGCCGCCGCGATCGGCATCGGGGCAATTGGCGGTTCGGCGCTCACGTTCGGGTTCGTTGGGCGGCGACGATTGAGCCCATGGATCGCTGTCGGCGCGTTGTGCGCAACGGCCCCAATCGCGCTCGTTGCTGCGACCACCGACACGGTGGTGATTGTCGCCCTGATGGTCGTTGCCGGGCTCGGGCGGCCGTTAGTGGCGGTGGCAGGGCGAACGCTGCTGCAAGGGCTGTCGACCGACGACGTCCTCGCGCGGGTCTTTGGCGTGTTCGAAGGGCTCGCGTTCTTCGCGGTAGCGCTCGGAAGCGCAGCGTTCGCGCTGATTGCCGAGGTTGCAACGACCGAAGCCGCATTGGTCATCACCGCGGCGGTGCCGTGCGCGATCGCGATCGCGCTGCTCGGTCGAATCCGTCGGATCGATGACGCTCGACCCGCGATCGATGCCGAGCTTTTAGCCACGATGCGAACCATCCCGATCTTCACGCCGCTCGCGGCCTTTCGGGTCGAGCAGATGCTCGTGAACATGCAGAAGTGGACCTTTGGCCCGAACGCACCGGTGTTCAACAAGGGCGACCAGGGCGACGAGCTGTTCGTCGTGACTTCTGGTTGGGCCCACATCGACCTCGATGGTGACGCCGTGGGCACCAGGCGCGGTGGGTTCTTTGGCGAGATCGCGTTGCTGCGCGACCAGCCACGAATGGCGAGCGTTCGAGCCGGCAGCGAGGGGATGACCGCCTACACACTCGACCGCGAGACGTTCATGAGCGCCATCGCTACGGCGCCATTGAGCTCCGCCCGCAGCGAGCGGGTCGTCGCACAGCGCTTGGGTGAAGCCGGCTAGGCCGGCGGCCTCAGCGAATCTCGCAGCCTTCGAGGGTGCCGGTTGAGCGCCACTCGTCGAGGATCTGGAAGAACCTCACAGGCCCGGCCCCGTAGCTGGTGTTGAAGAAGCCATCAGGGTTTTCGGCGACGCCCTCGTTGTTGTAGTAGCCGGGCGTGCATTCCATGCGAAAGCGCGCCCCGAATCGAGCCTTGGCGTTCATCTCGTCGACCCAGGCTTGCTCACCTTCGGGCGTCGCCTCGATCGTGGTGCCACCTGCCTGACGGACCTGGTCGAGCATGTAGACGATGTGTTCGGCTTGCTCGTTGAGCGTTTGGGGAACGTTGACCGTCACCGCACCTTGCACAAAGCCCATAAAGAATGCGTTGGGGAACCCCTCGACTTGCATGCCGTGCACGGTGCGCACACCGGTGCGCCATTTGTCGCCGAGCTCTTGGCCGTCGCGACCCACGACCTCATAGCCCGACCGGCGGGTGTAGCTCGTGCCGACTTCGAAGCCCGTCGCGAAGATGATGCAATCGACTTCGTAGTGTTCGCCGTTGGCAATGAGTCCGGTTTCGGTGAACCGTTCGACGCCCTTGCCGTCGGTGTCAACGAGGTGAACGTTTGGTCGGTTAAAGGTCGGCAGGTATTCGTCGTGGAAGCACGGTCGTTTGCAGAACTGGCGGTAGTAGGGCTTCAGCGATTCGGCGACGTTGGGGTCATCGACAATTGCTTGAGCTCGACGTCGGATGGTTTCCATCTTGCGATAGTCCGACATCTCCATGAGTTCGGCTCGCTCGGCCGGGGTGAGTCGACGACCGAGCTTCTTCGCCGCGCTCTTGGCTGCAATACCGGTCAGGTTGCGGAAGATGTCGGTCCACCCATCGTTCACCAAGTCGACGTCTTGGTCGGCGCCGGTGACGAGCTTGTTGAAGTTCTCCATGCGGGCGTATTGCCAGCCCGGCTCAAGCGACTCGGCGAACTCTGGGGGCGTCTCGCGGTTGTTGCGCTCGTCGATCGACGACGGGGTTCGCTGAAATACAAACAGCTCTTTGGCCGAAGCACCGAGGTGGGGCACACACTGCACCGCAGTTGCACCAGTGCCGATGATCGCGACCCGCTTGTCGGCGAGGCCATCGAGACCACCCTCGTTCGTGCCGCCGGTGTAGTCGTAGTCCCACCGACTGGTGTGAAAGGTGTGCCCTTGGTAGTCGTTGATGCCTTCGATCGCGGGCAGCTTCGGGCGGTTCAACGGCCCGTTGGCCATCGCGACCGCTCGGGCGGTCATGCGGTCGCCCTTGTCGGTCTCGATCACCCAGTGGTTCTCTGATTCATCGAACGTCATCGCAGTGACGGCCGTCGAGAGCAGCGCGTTGTCGTAGAGGTTGTAGTGCCGGGCGATGTTCTTGGAATGCTCCATGATCTCGGGCGCAAATGAGTACTTATGCTTCGGCATGTAATCGAGCTCTTCGAGCATTGGCAGGTAGCAATACGACTCGACGTCGCACATCGCGCCCGGGTACCGATTCCAGTACCAGGTGCCGCCAAAGTCGCCGCCCTTTTCGATCACGCGAATGTCGTCGAAGCCGGCTTCCCGAAGGCGCCCGCCCATCAACAGCCCGCCGAATCCACCACCGACAACGATGACGTCGACGTGGTCGAAGACGGGTTCGCGTTCGGGGGCCTGGGCGTAGGGGTCATCTTCGTAGTTCGAGAAGTCGCCGGTGACCTCGATGTACTGCTCGTTGTGGTCGTCGCGCAGTCGCTTGTCGCGTTCAGCCAGGTACTTCTCTTTGAGCGAGCCAGGGTCAAAGTCGATCTCACCCAACGTTTCGACCAACACATCAGAGAACTCAGTCATGTCTCCCAGGATGCCAGTTCGCTACCGGCGATCAGTAACTTCACGTCCAACCTGCCTATGGCTCGGAGGAACGCCGCCTGCGGATCACCGAAAACTCCCCCGCCTTCCACTGTCGTCGTTGCGTTTGACATACGTATGCCACCATGTGTGACACGCTATGTTTGACACATGGCGCAACGCACCGCACTCCGACTCGATGACCAAGCCGAGACAGATCTCGCGTATCTCGCTGCAAAGTACGGCACCCAAACGGCTGCGGTGAAGTCTGCGCTCGCCGTCCTGGCAAATCGAGAGCGACTCCGCGACCGAATGCAAGCACTCGTAGACGAGGTCGAAGCAAACTCTGGGCCCCTCACCGAAGACGAGTTGGCCGACGCCCGGCGACACTTCCGATGATCCTCGACGCCGGCCCCCTCATTGACGCGGAACGAAATCGGCGACGGTTTGCCTCACTGGTAAAAGTCGCGCTTGACGAAGATGCAGTCCTGCGCACAACCGATGCCATCGTTGCTCAAGTCTGGCGCGATCGGCGTCAAGTAAACCTGAGTTGGGCACTCTCAGCAGTTGAGATTCGCTCAGAGTTCGGCGACGGTCACCGGATAGGAGAACTCTTGGCAGCGACCGGAACGAGCGATGTCGTCGACGCACACCTCGCAGTCCTAGCTCGCAGAATGAGTGAACCGATCCTGACCGCCGATATCGACGATCTGCGTCTGCTCGGCCAGCAAGCGGGCGCAACCGTAATCGACTGGAACGCCGACAGCTAACGAGCAACTCACGTAGTGAGCGGCAACTCAAAGAGTTGCCGCGGAGCTACTTTGAGGCTGAGCGAACCACAACAGCGTGTAGCACCTTCGTGCTACATTGGCCTGTGTGGCTACGACTACCGTTCGTTTAGATCCCGAAGAAGCCGAGATGTTGGCCGAATTGGCCGCGCACTACGGTGGCAAGTCCAGCGTGCTACGCCACGCCCTCCGCAAACTGTCAGACGAGGCGAAAAACCGCGCAGCGCTCGCATCATTCGTCGCAGATTGGAACGACGCGGATGGACCACCCGAGGCCTCCGAGGTCGCAGAGATGATCGAGAAATTCGATCATTGATCCTCGACGCTGGTCTCCTCGTCTCCGTTGACCGCAATGAACGTTCGGCCAGGACCTTCCTCAACGCAGCGATCGCTCAGCAGTGGCGGCTCGTAAGTACAGAACCGGCTATCGCTCAGGTCTGGAGGCAGGGTCGAAGACAAGCGCGCCTCGCAGTTTTCTTAAAGTCGATCGAGTCGATCGCCTTCGACGATGGCAAGGAGGTCGGCGCGCTTCTGGGAGCATCGTCGACGTCTGACCCAGTCAACGCGCACATCGTGATCGTGGCGGCACGATTTCGAGAGCCGATTCTAACGGGCGACCCTGATGACATTTCACGGCTGTGTGACGCACTGCCCAGCGACAGACCAAGAATCATGGAATGGCCTTCTGGCGCCATCTAACTCTTTGGAGCTATTTGGACGCAGCGCGAACCGTTGAAGCTGATGCCGAGCGATGTTTCGGCGAAGCCGAAACTCGGCAGCAACTCGAAGAGTTGCCGTGGATGTTGTGAGCGCAGCGAGCAACTCCGTTAGTGAGCGCAGCGAACGGCGTGGAGCTATTTGGACGCAGCGCGAACCACTGAGGTCGTTGCCAGGGATGTTGTGAGCCCAGCGAGCAACTCCGTTAGTGAGCGCAGCGAACGGCGTGGAGCTGTTTGGACGCACCGCGAACCGCTCGGCTGACCCACCGGAGCTGCGGTAGCCTGACGGAGTGAGCTTGAACGACCTCGATCTGCCTGAAGCCGATGTGGATCTACAACGGCTCGCCGAAATCTGCACCGAATTCGGGATCAGCGAACTGGCCGCCTTCGGGTCGCGTCTCAGCGGCACTGCTACCGAATCAAGCGACCTCGATCTCTTGTATGAGTTCAAACCTGAGTGCCAGGTAGGTTGGGAAATTGGAACGCTCCAAGATCAACTCTCCGACGTCTTCGGCGTTCCAGTCGACCTCGTCTCGAAACGCTACCTACATCGCTTGCTCCGAGACCGCATCCTCAGCGAGGCCCGCATTATCTATGCAGCGTGATCGCATCCTCGTCTCAGAGATGATCGATGCAGCAACAAAGCTGAACGACCTCCTAGGGCTGAGAGACGCTGAGGCACTCGCATCCGATGAGATGCGCTGTGACGCCGTGCTTTGGAACTTCGCCGTTCTTGGTGAAGCCGCTAGCCAGGTAGGTGGGGAGCTTAAAGATCGAACACGACACGTGCCGTGGCGACGCCCAACTGAGTTGCGAAATCGAATAGTCCATGGCTACTGGGAGGTCGACCTTGCCATCTTGGTCGCGACGATCAACAACGATCTTCCGGCACTAATCGAGCAGCTCCGCGGTCTCGACATCGCGGACTGAGCACAGTTTCGTCGACGTCGACGGCGCTCGCTTCGGCAACGAACAACCACTTGTAGGCCATCAAGGCAAAAGGCAGTCGAGGTTCTTGACATGCTGTCAAACCGATGTTGTGAGTGGAGCTATTTGGACGCAGCGCGAACCGCCAAGGGTTGGGTATACGTAGCGCCAGTCGACGGTGAAGATGAGCGGCGCTACTCTTAGCGCGTGTCTGACGTTTCGATCAACCTGCCGAAGGCAGTGGCCGAAGAGCTTCGCCGACGCGCCGAAGCCGAGGGCAAGACCGCGGCTCAACTCCTTAGCGATGTTCTGAGTCTGTCTTCACAGGATCCCTTCGAGTTCGTCGGTGGCTTTGCATCGGAGGACATCGAGGCGGCAAGGGTTGACGAACATCTAGCCGAACTCGGTTTCGGCACAAGCTGAACGCGTGATATTCGATACCGGCCCGCTTCTCGCTGCTGCGAACAGCAAGGATCCGCATCACGAGGTAAGCGTCGCCCTGTTGAAGGCAACGGCCATTGTCAGCGCGCCTGGGCCTGTAGTCGCTGAGGCGGGATTCATGATCGGCAAGATTGCTGGAGCCATCCAAGAGGCTGCGTTTCTCCGTTCGCTCTCCACCGAGCGATTCAGGATTCTCACGCCGAACCCCTTCGAGCTTCTTCGAGCCGCAGAGCTTGTTGAGACCTATGCGACCCTCGGCCTCGGCACAACCGACGCAATTGTGATGGCCCTGGCAGAGAGTCGAGATGATCCGAGAGTGGCCACTCTCGATCACCGCCACTTCGGCGTGGTGCGCCCAAGCGGCTTCGCTGCGTTCGACCTCTACCCAAAACTCACCTAGGGCGCGCAACGTGGACGTTGATGCGAAAACCGCAATCTGGTTGCGGCGATGGCCGCGTGCAAAATTTGAATCCGAGACCGCAGCCGGTGCGTACGCCCTCGCGTGCGAGCTTGACTTCCAGGCCGACATTACTTGGAGCCTTGCGAACA
>Ga0114956_1000380_pt1 | contig 31712 bp, 32 predicted proteins | sample MaitaG_FD_87304 | JGI IMG/M metagenome (GOLD analysis project Ga0114956, IMG submission 87304) | Marine algal microbial communities from Maine, USA - Maine_Asex2 metaG | ecosystem: Host-associated > Algae > Red algae > Unclassified | place: Maine, USA | collected 2015-01-05
ACTACTCACCACCAACTACTCTAAAGCATCAAATAAATTCTTCACCCACACCGGTGCCTGACTATCAGGACTAGATAATCTTCACTGCATCATTAACCGTAGGCGATACCACATCAAGTGACGACAGGTAGTTTTCCATCAGATCATAAACAGCAGGGCCTTCAACGCCTTCGTTAACCGACGCCCAACCGGCCACCACATAAGTCTTGTCTGCTTCAACAGGTGCACCCGTAGCAAGATCTGTCATGCTGGATATTCGCGAGCCCATGGATCCTGAAGGCTCGCACGTATACCCCATGCCCCCTACCCTGACCATGTCTCCACCTTGCTGAAAAAAAGGATCGGGATTAAACAGGTTGTCACAAACATCCTCGAGAATGTCGTGAATCTGCGCGCCGGTAAATTCCAATCGATAGACGGACGGGTAGCTCATGGATGTTTGTGTGTAAAGATCCTCTATCGTGATATCGCTACCCGGCAACAAGGTGGTTCCCCACCGAAAACCCGGGCTGAGTGAAAACTGCGCATCACGCTCAGCTATCAACCCTTCGCAAATAAGATCATCCCAACTACCGTTGAAATTGCCACGTCTGTATAGCAATCCATCTGTCTTCGCCACCACGCGCTTGAGCTCGTCTGCATAGGGTGCACGCACTTCATCGATCTTGCTACGCATCTCCTTGTCAGGCTCAATAACATCTGCGAAGACGGGGATCAGGGTTGTGTTGTAGTCCGTGACTTTACCGTTCTTGACTTCAAGATCAACACGGCCCAGAAACTTACCGTGGGAGCCACTGGCGAGAATCAGCGTGTTGCCCACCCTGACCGCTTCTGGAATTGCATCATGCGTATGGCCGGTCAGAATCACATCAATACCGGGAACGACGGATGCCAACTTACGATCGACATCAAATCCGTTGTGCGACAGTAATACAACCACTTCCGCACCATCCGCCCGTGCCGCTTCAACATTCTGCTGCAGCCGTTCGATACGTAAACCGAAAGACCACTCAGGGAACATCCATCGCGGATTAGCGATTGGTGTATAAGGCATCGCCTGACCAATAACCGCCACACGTGCACCACCCACCGAGTGCATTGCTGTGCTTTCAAAAACCGGTTCTTCCCAGTCTACATCGACTATGTTGCTGGCAAGAAACGGGTAACCTAGCTCATCGATGATTTCCATCACCCGATCAGCACCCAGAGTGAACTCCCAGTGACCCACCATGGCATCAGGTTGTAGTAGTTTCAGACAGTCAACCATATCCTGGCCGTCTGTTTTCAGAGACGTATAAGAGCCTTGCCACGTATCACCACCATCGAGCAACAACACGCTGTTGTCACCGCGTTCGGCTCGAATGGCTTTGATGAGAGTGGCTGTACGATCCAGTCCACCCAGCTGACCATAGGTTCGCGCCAGCTCCACGTAGTCGAGCATAGTGTGCGCATAAGCCAGGGAGCTTCCGGGCTCAAGTTCGAAATGCGACAGGAAATCCTGCCCGACGAGGTGAGGGGGAATACCCGCGTAGTCGCCTATTCCGATGTTCGTGTCTGGCGGGCGGAAGTACACCGGTTCCAGTTGCGCATGCATATCAGTAATGTGCAGTAGCGTCACCTGCCCCGTGGCATCAAACGACAGTAGATCGTCTTGCGTTAGCCGTTGTTGCGCCACGGCCTGCTGCAAGCTGCCCGATACGCCCGTAAAGACGGCACTGGCTGCTGCTGCTTGCAGAAATTCACGTCTCGAGAGCATATGGCCAGACCCGTTTACGATGTGTATCTATTCGTTGCCGTTCACGCGAGCATCAATCATTGGCGAACAGCAGGTGTTTCTACAGACAGACCTGTTCCACGCCATGTTGTATAGACCTCAAGTCCCATCAACTCATCGGAGAATGCTGCAGGGAACTCAGCCCGTGTATCACGGATACAACCTCTGAACCTGTTGTGCAATGAGACCAGATTACTCTGCTTTAAACGGTAAGTTGGAAAGCCATTGACATTACCCTGACTCAGGTGATCTGCCCGAATATAGTTACCGTTGTTTTTTTCGTGGCATGAAGCACACGACAGGTCCAGCTGGCCTGTTCTCTTGTAGTAGGTCTCTTTACCCTGCTCCCACCACTTTTGCATCTCGCCCTCATTCAGATCAAGTGCTACAGGTTGACCCAGTGACTGGTTCTTGATGTACGCAGTGAGCGGCTTCTGTCCGCCTTTGTCGAAAGGGTATGCCTCTGCGCCCATATTTTCCACGCGACAGTGATTAATTTGCAATTCGACATTAACAGGTTTGCCCAGTGTCTCGCTCCACTTCGGAAAAGACGCCCCAACACCAGCCATGGACACGGCTGCATCATCATGGCAACTCGCACAGGACTTTCCCATGGTGCCATCAACGGTATTCCAGATCTCTTCACCTTCTTCCACACCCAGCATGCCGGGGTTATCAAACGAATCCTGTGCCAGCAGACGCGTATCGTCAGAGCGATAGTGCCAACCGGAAATGACCTCTGATAAAGGATGACCTTCAACCGACGTGGTCCGCGTGGTCATTTCCAATTCGCCATCAATGAGCAACGTATCGTCGACAGGATCTGCAAAGACCACCGTCGCAGTAACAGCAGTCAGGGTTATGGCGACGACGAGAGGTACGGGTAATTTGCTCAAGGGTTTTCTCCGCAAAAGGGTTGTAACGACAAATGACGTAGCAGGCAAACCGGGTCTTTGGTACACGAATCCACACTGAATACCCGCATATCAACCCTCAGCTCATCCCTTCAGTGCGACGTCCTGACTGTATTCAGTGATTTCACCCGCATCATCGGTCCATTTCATTGTGAACGTTCCAGCCTCATCTACCCGAGCCGAAAACTCCAGGTAGGGGTTGGCCGACACGGCAGGATCAATATCAACTGAAAACACCACGTTGTCGTTGAAGGCAGCTTCAAAGTGATTGATGATGTCGCGTGGGATAGGATTACCTTCCTTGTCCTTACGCTGACCGGATTCCATCTTGTGACTGATCAGAGTCTTGATGGTGATGATGTCGCCAGCAGCGACACTTTTGGGTATTTTTACTCGGGGTTTCTTGGCTGCCATGTGGCGTCTCCTTTAGCAATCGTTAAATCAATGGATTGGACACGGCATTAACCGCCGCAGCCACCAATCGTGACCTTGACGTTGTTATTGACCTTGAACAACTGACCTGTGCTGGTCTTGGCTACGGCTAATACATTCTGTGTTTTTGCCAGACGCATTCGGGTAGAAGCCTTGGCCACACCACTCGCAGGAGAAAAATGAAACGTTGCCACATCCGGGCTAGGATTTTCAGTGGCAATGATCATGACCGATTCCACGTAATCATCGTCACTCATGGGGCTAACAACCTCAAAAGAGACAGGAACGCTATTGCCGTTCTCAGCAATCTCGGGTGTTTTAAGCTTTAGTGGTCCACCGTCCTCAACCACAGCGCCTCCACCGAATTCTTCTATGGCTTTTTCAACCTCTTCAAGCGATGCGAATGCACGACCTGAAACACCAAAAAACGCCGTGGCAGCAGCAGCCGCGCTACTGCATAGCCATGTTCTTCTACTGATATTCATTGGCATGAACTCCTGCATTTCAATGTATAGGATTATTTAAGCGTGGTGAGATAAGCGACGATGTCTTCAACCTCTTGTGCAGAGAGAATCGTTTTGCCAATCAGACTCTCCCGCACATTCTCGCCGACTTCCAATGAGTAGAAAGCAGGCATCACGGTCAGGTCGGTAAACACCGCCTTTGCATTCACTACAATGGCTCGTAGTTGCTGTGTCGTCCAGCGATCGCCAGCACCGTCCAGCGAGGGGCCTATTTCACCGTGAAAGAGTTGATCTGCAAGATCAGCATTCGCATGACACGCAAGGCAATTGCCCAGTTTGCGGTTGGCGAATGTCTTGCGGCCTTCGACTGGATCGCCAGGGGCGCCTACCAGAGAGGTAGCCACTTGCAGATTGTCGATTTTCACATCACCAGGCGCAATAGTGTCCGCCTGTAGAGACGAGCAAAACAGCATGACACTTGCCGCCCCAATGAATACAACGCTTCGTTTTTTCACACCTGTCTCCAGCTTGGGATGGCAACGATCGTATGGCCGCATCAGCAACCTGATTGCAACATCTATAGACAATATACTTATTCCATTCCTGAATCAATAATTATATAGGTTTTTTTGAATATGTTGATTCAACCTACTTTCATGGGCTAATAAGAAACTGCAACACTGGGGTACAGTTAATAGCTCTCATTCGGACTCTACCAGCGGATTAATCCGGACTGTTCTATACCCGACCATACCGGTCTTGTCTGCAACGCTGACCCCTCGTCCAATCAAATAAAAATTCCTGTAAGTACGAGGATGGATCCCCGCCTCCGCGGGGACGACAGATACGACTGTATCAGCGCAAGAGCAACTGGGGTTAGGTCCCCGCCTTCCACGTGGACGACGGTCTTAAAGCAGTGCCGTTCGTATCAGGCCAACAACTCATAGGGGTGCATCCACTCTGCCAGTGCCGACAATCTGTCCAGCCATGCCTTTACATGCGTCGGCACTGGCAAACTGGCTTCTTCATGGAAGAACAAAGCGTCAGAACCTGACGGGGCAAGACCTACCAGAGGTTAGCCAGTAGCAAGACACACATCAGCACGATCACTACAAACATCATGCTTGCCACGCTCCAGCCTCGCGCTAATGGCGCACCGGGCCGAGAGATGCGTTCGACCACACCCAGACCACTACCCAGCAAGCTCAATGCTGCTGTTCGCGCACCCTTGTTCGCGCTGACCACGGCTCGACTGATCATCGGAAAGATGGACGGTATGAACTTGCGGTAAACCACATCAGTATCAACGTTAGTCGCACGCACTTCAGGCGGATGCACACCGGTTTTCATCAGGAATACAAACGCCAGCAGAGCAAATATGAGCAGCTGAAACTGCACCAGCACATGATCTACCGTGTAGGGCTTGTAGTCGACAAGCTCATAAGGCAACAAGCTGTAAAGCAGGCCCGGGAATACACCGATAATCACGCACAGGGCAGCAGTGATAATCATGGCTACGCGCATGTGAATAGGCGCTTCAGCTGGTCGCTTGCCGCTGTCGTGCGCAAAAAACGTGAAGTACGGAATCTTGATACCCGAATGGCTCATGACACCGGCAGAGGCGATGAGCAACGCCATCCAGACTACGTAATAGCCGTTGGAAGCAGACGCATCCAGTATCAACGACTTTGACACGAATCCGCTGAACAGAGGGAATGCGGAAATGGATGCCGCGCCCACAAGGCAACAGATCATCGTCACCGGCATCGTCTTGTACAAGCCCCCAAGTTCCGATGCCTTTGATGTCCCGGTTCGATAGAGCACTGCACCAACGCTCATGAACAGCAGAGACTTGTAGAGGATATGACAAAACGCGTGAGCAGCCGTACCGTTCAACGACATCTCAGTGCCAATGCCGATACCCACCACCATGAAACCAAGCTGGTTATTAAGGCTATAGGCCAGTACCCGTCGAAGATCGTTTTCAATTTCAGCAAAGAAAATGGGGAACAGAGTCATCGCCGCACCGATGTAGATCAGTATCTCAGTGCCAGCGTAGCCACGTGCCAGCGCATAGACAGCCATCTTGGTGGTGAACGCTGAGAGCACTACTGTGCCGGTAACGGTGGCTGCCGGATAGGCATCCTGCAACCAGTTGTGTAGAAACGGGAACGCACACTTGATACCAAACGATAGAAAAATCAACCAGGTTCCGAGGCTGACAAGGCCAAGGTTCCCAAACGCAATGGAGCCCGTATCCTGATAATGCAGTAGCAGGCCGGCCAGTAGCAGGACACCAGAGAGCACCTGCACAATCAGATAACGCATACCCGTTGAGTAGGCCGCTGGCGTACGCCGCGCCCAGATCAGAAACACTGACGCCAAAGCCGTGCCTTCCCACCACAGGAACAATGTAATCAGATCGCCGGCAAGCACACCACCAATCGCGGAACCCGCATAGGCAAGTGTTGCCACCTGCTGTACCGTGTCACGCACATGCCAGGCGTAGAGTCCCGACAGAAACGCCGCAATCGAGAAGATGATACCGAAGATCAAAGACAGTTTATCAACACGTACAAATGTGAGATCAAACCCGACAACCGACACAACCGCGTGATTGCCCATGGAATACGTGAGTAGCATCGCCAGTGCAACAAACGGCGTACCAAGCAACAACAAAGCACGCCAACGCGGTGCCAGTAGAGGACACAACAGCGCCGCAAACAGGTAGATGAACGGTGGCGCTAACAAGGTACTCATGATGCCTGCCCGCCCTTCTGATCACTAGCACTGATCGTTTGATCCGCGACCGGTTCTTTGCCAAGAATCTGAGCGCGCAACGTAGCAAAGGAATCCCCCTCGAATTGCTCATGGGACAAACGCTGGGTACCGGCTTCAGGGTATTCCTCAGAATCCACACCATCCGAGCCGTAGAAGTCTTCATCGCGCCGGATGAATGCTCGCAGCATTTTCGCACCCAACACGATCACGGTAAACGACACAAATCCCACAATGGCATGGAAACCATACAGCTCCTCCCCGGGCACCTTCACATGACGATGCCACACGAAATCCATGGCGAACAAAAAGATACCTAAGGCGAGCAAACCGACGATGAACTTCTGCACCCCTTTGCGAGTATCAGCCCAAAGGAAATACCGCGCTAAAGGCGCCACGTTGTCATCGTCCGTTACAACCGGATGTTCGTCAGGTGTCATCGCCATTGGATCATTCCGATTAGTTCGGTCAGCGGCTTGGGGTAAAGGAACAGCAAGATACAGGTCAGTGATGTCAGTACTATTGCCCACAAACAGGCAAACGGTGCTTCTTGCAATGTGGCCCGCTCACCTGGCGCCAAGGTGGGGTCTGGACGCAGGAAAGCACGCAACGGAATAGGCAGCAGGTAGGCGATGTTCAACAAGGTACTGAGCATCAGCACCCCCGCCCAGATAGCGGTACCTGTGTCCAGCGAACCGCCGGCAATCAGCAACTTGCTCCAGACGCCTCCGGCAGGTGGCAAGCCGATGATGCTGACCGCACCCACAAAAAATGCGCCCATGGTAATTGGCATACGCCAACCAATGCCGTCAAGCTTGGAAATCTCAGACTTGTGCAATACCACCAGAATGGCACCTGCGCAGAAGAACAATGTGATCTTGCCGAATGCATGCATGACAATATGCAGCACGCCACCGCTAATAGACATGACGGTAGCAAGCAGCGCTGCCATGATGATGTAGGCAAGCTGACTGATGGTGGAATAGGCCAATCGAGCTTTCAGATTGTCTTTGGTAAACGCCACGATAGACGATGCGATAACAGTAAAGGCGGCAACCGGCAGCAGCCACTGCGCAGCCCCTGTTGCAGTCATGGTGTCGATGCCAAACGTGTAGGTCACGATTTTCAACAAACTGAATACACCCGTCTTGACCACAGCTACGGCATGCAACAAGGCACTGACCGGTGTCGGTGCAACCATGGCAGCCGGTAACCAGCGATGAAACGGCATGATGCCCGCTTTGGCAATGCCAAATACGAACAGTGCCAATAGTGCAGCCATGCCACCCTTGCCTATTCCTGCATCACCCAGCACACCACCGGGTACAAAATCCAGCGTACCTGCAGCCGTTGCTGTCCAGATGACAGCCGGCAGAAAAAACGCAATGGACGTACCCATCAAAATGCACAAATACAACCGACCGGCCTTGCGAGCAGCTTCACCACCCGCATGAGTCACCAGCGGGAAGGTAGAGATGGTAATGAGCTCATAGGCCACGAACAATGTCAGCAGGTTGTCTGCATAGGCCGCTACCATAACGGTGGCAATGGCCAGCGCAAAACAGGTATAGAAGCGCGTCTGATTGACCTCATGATGCCCACGCATATAGCCAATGCTGTACACCGTGGTCACAACCCAGAGAAAACTGGCCAGCAAGCCGAACACCACACCCATGGGTTCTGCCGATAGTTTCAGCGAAAAGTTGGCCAGCAAGTGCAATTCACCACTTTGCGGTGTGCCACCAGCAACCACGACGTTGTAAATCTGATTGTTGATCAGCAGCAGAGCAAGCCCTGCAATGATGATGGCCCCTTCACGCAGGTTCTTGCGCTTCTCACCGAACAGCAATATGAACGGTATGACGGCCAGCGGTGGCACCAGTGTCCAAAGCGGATTCATTGAGAACACCCTGTCTGAATGCGTTGTTTGTTGCGCCGCACTAGAAACCACCCAGTAATTGTTGGGCTGCATCACCCGCTACCTTGAGCGTGGCGCTGCCATTGATACCAAAATACAACCCCATGGCAACCAGCGCATACATGGGTATCAGCATACTCAACGGTGCCTCGGACATGCCGCTGGACTCCGGTTGTGTCTGGCGCGATTCCCGAAACAACATGACCTCCATGACTCGGCCCACATAGATCACCGCCATGAGAGAGCTGACCAGTATCAGGCCAGACAGGATCCACATGTCGCGTTCCATGGCAGCGTTAATCAACATGAACTTACTGACAAACCCCCCTGTCAGCGGTACCCCAATCAAACTGAATCCTGAAACAATGAATGCCACACAAGTTAATGGCATGCGCTTGAACAGATTGTCCAGTGACGGACGATGTGCGTGCCCGACCTGATAAATGATACAACCCACTGCCATGAACAGGCTCGCCTTGATCATGGCATGGTTAACGATATGAACAATTCCAGCGGTCAGTCCTGTCTGACTGGTTAGAGAAAACCCGGCCACGATGTAGCCAATCTGCGCCACACTCGAAAACGCCAGCATACGCCGCAGATCCGTTTGAAAGATCGCCACCAGCGACATCAGTAAAAATCCTGCGACCGCTGCGGGCAACAGAATAGTATTGAGGAACAGCTGGCCGAAGCTGTACTCCTCGCCGAATATGCTGAAGAAAAAACGCAGTAGCACATACAGTGACACCTTGGTCGCAGTACCTGCCAGAAATGCGGTTACCGCTACCGGAGCATAGGTATACGCGTTCGGCAACCACGCATGTAGTGGAAACACCGCCGCTTTGATCAATACGCCGATCGTGATGAAGCTGAATGCCACCAGCACCGCACGCTGGGATTCGCTATCAGGGATGCGCGAAGACAAGTCAATCATGTTCAGTGACCCGGTAGCCGCATACAAAAAGCCGATACCGATCAGGATAAACGAGGCACCCACGCTACCCAGTACCAGATAGCGAAAGCTGGCAGTCAGGGCACGCCGATCATCGCCAAAAGAGATCAGCATGTACGTGGCCAACGATGAGACTTCCAGAAACACGAAGACATTGAACGCATCGCCAGTGATGACAATACCCATCAATCCTGTCACACAAAGCAACCAGGCTGAATAGAACAGGTAGTGCTTGGTTAGCGGTACAGACTTGCTGACGCTCTTATAAGCATAGACAAGTACTAACGTACTGATTCCCGACACCACCAGCAGCACAGCTGCGTTGACAGTGTCGATGTAATATTCAATACCGGTAGGCGCCGCCCAGCCGCCCAATGCATAACGGATAGCACCTGTTGCTTGCACCTGTTGCAGTAATTGCCACGCGACCCAACAAGCGAATGCGTTGGCAACCAGCGCAATAGCCCAACTGATGCGTGCATGTCTGACCAGCACACACAAGGGTGCGGCCATCATGGTAATGAGAATTTGAAGCGCTGGCAGTTGCTCAGTCATCAGGCGTCAGGCTCCAGTGCTTCGATAGCCTTTAGCTCGTCTTCCTCGATAGTGTCGTAGGATTCATAGATCCTGACAATCAGTGCCAGTGCGACCGCACTGGTGGCAACACCCACCACAATCGCGGTAAGAATCAGTACGTGCGGCACCGGATTGGAATACACCAGCTCTTTGCCTTCAACGAGTATGGGAGCAGTACCACCGTCGACCTTACCCATTGTGATGTAGAGATAGAAGATGGAGGTCTGGAAAACACCAAGACCGATGATCTTCTTCACCAGGTTGTAGCGTGAAATCATGATGTACAGGCCTGCCATCATCAATACGATAACAATCCAGTAACTGTATAGCCCGATAGCCTGACTCATCGTTTGGATGCAAACCCGTAGAACAGCGTCACGATGACGCCTGTGACTGTAATACCAACGCCCAGCTCTACCGCAAAGATGCCCCAGTGCTGGCCATGCAGTGGATCATGCGCCAGCACATCATAGTCGAGTAGATTACCGCCCATTAACAGCGTTAGCGCACCAGTGCCCGCGTAAAGCAGCACTCCCAGTGACATCATGACGCGCAATACACTAGGGGATAACACACGGCGTGTCTGCTGCAGCCCGAAAATCAGACCGTGCAGGATAAAGGCGCTGGCAAACAGCACACCAGCCTGAAATCCACCACCCGGACCATAATCACCGTGGAACTGTACGTACAAACCGAACATCAGCACAAACGGGATAACCAGCTTGGTCACCACTTGCAGTACACGATGGCGCTGTCTTGGATAGAGTTTCACGAGAGTATTCTCAGTATTGGCTCTGGACGTCGTCTGGGTCAATCTTCGGGGTATCGCCCGGCGCATCTTCCGGTGCCTCTTCCTCAGGCCTGCGCCTCTTGAGACCCAGCAGGCTCAACACAGCAATACCGGCGGCAAACACCACCAGCGTCTCGCCCAGTGTGTCATAGCCTCGATAGCTGGCCAGCACTGAGGTGACCACATTCGGCATACCCACTTCATCGATAGAAACTTCAAGAAAGCGCACTGCCAGATCCGGATGCATCTGTGCAGCGGAATCAGCGCGGCCATAGTGCGGCATATCCAGCGTGCCGTAGATCAGCAAGCCACCCGTAATCACAACGAATATCAGCGCGATGATGCTGTCATTACCACGCGGTTTCTGCTCGTGCTTGGTGAACGACAGCGCACCGAGAAACAGGATCGTTGAGACACCAGACCCCACCGCAGCTTCCGTGAAAGCCACATCAACCGCATCCATGACGACGAAAGCACCCGCGGCAATCAGGCTGTAGAGGCCGAGTAAAACAACCGCTGCCAGCAAATCACGCAGCACAATGATGCCAACGGCAACAATGGCCAGAAAGGTCAAGAGCACAATCGCGACGACAGTTTCCATCAGCTCTTTGCCCCCGGTTGATCAGAATCCAGTGATGGAACGTGTTCGCTGACTGCTTCTTCCATCTCGCGGCGATAGGCCTCTCCGTCTTCGCCCGAACGGTAATCCGCTTTGCGTGAGCGCGCCAGATGAGTAGCTTCCTCAGGAGATTCGAGGATGGGCTTGCCATCTGCATCCTGTGGCACTAATCCACTGAGCAGTGCAGTCTTTGCCAACGCATGAGAAGCGGTTGGACAAGTAAACAATGTGAAGAACAGGATCAACAGCACCTTGATTGCCGCCATGGCACTGCCAAAGACAAACACAGATTGAATGATCAATGCCAGTGAGATGAAAATTGCACCACCGGTATCGGTAAGACTCGCTGCATGAAGCCGGGTATAAAGGTCGGGCATGCGGATCATGCCAACCGCACCCGACACCACAAAGATGCATCCGACAATCAGCAGCGCCCCGCTGATTAGCGTAACCAGAAAATCGATCATCTAGAAATCATCCTCCTGATAAGCGCCACTGCCAAGATCGTCGTACTCGAAGAATTTCAGCACAGCGATGGTTCCAACAAAATTGATCAACGCATAAACCAACGCGATATCCAGAAAATCTGGCCGCCCGGTCATGAATCCATACACACTGATCAGCAATACGGTTTTGGTGCCAAATGAATTGACAGCTAACAGCCGGTCGAACAGCGTGGGGCCCAGCAGCGCTCTGACCAGGGTAAGACCCATGGTCACCAGCAAGGCGATAGTGGCGGCTACAAACATGTTACGAACCTCGTTTCGCCAAACGCAGATGTGGCTCGACATCCCGGACATGCCGTGCCATGTCTCCCGCTTCCAGCTCAACCAGACTATCCTCGTGAAGTGCATGAACCAGGATGTCGTCGTCGGGCGTAAAGTTGATAGCAGTTGTACCCGGCGTCAAGGTAATGGAATTGGCGTATACCACGCGACCCAGCTCGGTATCGGGGGTTGCTGTAACGCGGCGCAAAGTCGGTTTGATATTCAGTTCGGGAGACCACACCCGTTTGGTCACATCAATGTTGCTGAGCAGAATCTGGTAGAGCAGCCACCCCCAGTACTCGAGAATATGCAGAAATCTGAAGTAAATTGGCTGCCCTCGATGCTCCAGCACCCGCATGCGGTTTGCCAGAAACACCACCAGCACCACCGACATGACGCCGAGCACGAGCAGCTGTGTCTTGAACATACCCGACAGCATCAACCAGAGGCACGCCATGGTGACAGTCAGTCTTAGAATCTGAATCATGAGGGGTTAGCGGACAGTCGATGGAATGTGTTGAGCGTCACTTAACGGTAACCTTACCATGCACTGCAGGCAAAACTGCAGTGCGCTGATTGCCTGAATGCCGGAGTACTGCCAAGCGTACCGCAATAATCCGTTGCATTATAGATAGTTGGGTAACTTGACCGGATTCCTTCACGGAGCACTCTGCTAGACTCGCCGCCGAGGTCATGGCATGGATTGGCCAAACAGCCTCTTTCGTCAGAACGGCACAATTTCCGATCGGACCACCGGCAGATCGCCAACGTCAAGCAGGACCAACAACTATGAGGGCCGACACAATCTTGTCAGTAAAAACAGCATCTCTCGGACGACTGGCTCTGGCAGCCAGTATGGCCCTGTGGCTGGTCGCCTGTGACAGCGATTTAAAAACCGACACGGTCGAAGGTGCACCCGCTCCGCCGGTCGTCGTCCCGCCCGGAGACGGTCAGGTCTCCAATAACGATGTAACACTACAAGTTGGCAGTGGTGCGGAGTCGATCATCGAAGGTGGTGATGCCATTAGCATACCCATCACGGTGACGCGCACCAGTGCCACACCACGCCCTGTTACTTTAGTCGCCCAGGGTCAGACAGCAGCAGACGAGCTGCAAATGAGCTGGCAGTTCGACGACGCATCACTGGCAGCTGACGAAAGCTCTACCAATCTGGTGCTGCAGCTCGGCATAGCGGCACGACCCATTACCGTGCAGAACAGAACCTTTCAGATTTCGGCAAACGATGGCAACTCGCCTTCGCTAGCGGTGGCATTCAACATTCAGGTGCAGCCCACATCACTCAACGACGTCTATCTTCTGGTAGGCCAGAGCAACACCATAGGTTTTAGCGAAGATGGCTCGAAGCAGGCGCTCGCTGGTCAGCCCGATGCGCCCGACCCCCGCATCCAGCAATTGAACGTGACCGGCAACGACGACGAAAATTTCACCACTTCGGCTGACTTCACCGACCCGGAAAGCCTATTCAACACCGGTGATCCGATCACCATCGCTATCGACCCCTTACACGACGGATTCGATAGCCGCATTAATGGCAAGGGTGGTAGCCGAATCGGGTATGGCTTGTCGTTTGCCAAGGCGGCATTGAACGACACCACCACCGATATCCTGCTGGTACCTGCAGCCTGGTCAGACACCGGTTTTTGCAAACGCATCACTAATCGATTTACGGGGATAGGTTGGAGCGCCACGCAAAAATCCAATCCGGCGCTCAGCGGTACCCTGTTACACGACCGAGCAATCGAACGTACCAATATCGCCTTGGAGCAAAGCGCCGGCATTCTTCGCGGCATTCTGTGGCATCAGGGTGAGGCGGATTCTGACGATGCAGCTTGCGCAGAAACGTATGCTGCCAACCTGGCAGAACTGGTGACCTCACTGCGTACCAACATAAACGTGGACGCTCGCGGCGCTATCGCGCGTGGACCCAATTCAGATGTACCTTTTATTGCCGGCACGATGTCCAAGGGCAGTGATGAGCGTGGCGATCAGCTGCCATTTAATGATAGCAAAGTGCTGGTTGACGCCGCCCACCGTAATATCGCCAATCTCGTTCCGTTGGCCACGTTTGTCAACAATGATGATCTTGTACCACCCGGCTTCCCTTGTGGCGAGGGTTCCTGCGTACACTTCGGCGCGGCGGCCCAACGTGAAATGGGCCAGCGTTACTACGACGGTCTCCGCGATCTGCTTCCGTAAGCGATAGCCATGACTGATTGTGACTAAGTTGGCACGCCCCTTGCGCCTATTAAAGTGACGCAGTTCACATACTCTACTAAATTTTAACGTCCAGCGCGTTTGCATTACGGCGACTAGTCTTACATCACCTTAGTGAGCTGCCGCTATCTGTAGGCTCGGCGCTTACCTGAAACTGACCTATGAATAGCGTGATATCCATTTCTGATTCCTATCGAAACTTACTCAGCTGCAGTGCATTGGCGCTGGCGCTTGTCGTGTCTGGATGCTCAGACCAGATAACCCCGCCTACGCAGGACAATCAGCCCACGGGCGACTTCGAACTGCGCTCACTACAAAACGACTTGACCCTGACCGAAGGCGACGAAGCCGGTGTTGCTATACCGTTGGCGCTGACTAGACAGAATGGTCACAACACGCCGGTAGAGCTCAGTCTTGCAGGTGTGGCTCCCGCAGACACCGCTTTTATCAGTAGCAGCTTCACCCGGCTGACGCTGACACCTAACGCCGATGAAAGTGAGGCTACACTGAAACTTGCCATCGCTGATTTGCCGTTACTGCCACAACAACGACAATTTCTTGTCACCGCCAGTGACGGCGTGGATCAGGACAGGATGCTGATTACGGTCAACGTGGTTCCGGTTGATGCCCCGGACATCTATTTGCTGGTGGGTCAGAGCAACATGGTTGGATTCAGTGGCGACGGCACACGGCAAGCCTATCCGGGCGGTGCGGACGAAACGAATCCTCGTATCAAGCAGTTGAACGTATCCAAGAATGACCGTAACGAGATCTTTCTGGAGGAGGATGATTTCTCCTCGCCTTCCATCAATATCGTCCAGCCGGCTATCACGACAGCCGAGGATCCGCTGCATGTACCACTTGACCCTTCTAATACGACGGGCAAGGATCTTGAGTATATCGGTCTGGGATTGAGCTTCGCCAAGTCTGCGCTCAACAATACCTCACGTGACATCGTTCTGGTCCCTGCTGCGTGGTCAGGATCCGCATTCTGCACCAACGATCAGGGTCCCAATGGTCAGTGGAACGCACAAGCGACTGATAATCCTGATCTGGGTAATACCTGGTTGTTCGATCGAGCGGTAGCGCGAGCTAATCTGGCCATTCAGAACACCGGCGGCATACTGCGTGGAATTCTGTGGCACCAGGGAGAGTCAGATTCCAACGACCGTTGCGCCCCGGCCTATGGTGAAAATCTTGAGCGACTGGTTTATCAACTGAGGCTGAACATTGATGCTGACCGCCGAGGAGGCGATCTAAGGCAACCCGAAAGCAATATTCCCTTTGTTGTCGGCACGATGTCCAAAGGTTCTGATGAGCGCGGCGATCTGTCCAACTTCTTTGAACCAAAACTGATGGTCGATACTGCGCACCGTAACCTGCCAACGCAGGTGCCCTACGTGGGACTTTCCAACCACGATGATCTGGTACCGGCCAACGGCTACCCTTGTGGTAATACGACTTGCGTACACTTTGGCCCGGGAGCCCTGCGAGAGATGGGCAATCGCTACTACAACGCGCTAGTGAGGGCTACACAGCCCTGAAATTTGAGTAGTTTTGCCCACGAGCAAACGGTAAACCATCGTGGCTGTAACAGAACTACTGCAAAAAAATGCGTTGTGGGTGCTATAACTTAACATCGCTGAAAAGCCGCCGATAACTGTTCCATGAGACTGCACGCCCTGCAATACCTGCGCGCCGTGGCGGCCTTGGCTGTCGTGTATAGCCATGCCGTCATTCAGGTGGACAGCTACCAGCAATACCTTCTGGAAGCAGGAAGCTTCGGTGTGGATATATTCTTCGTTATATCCGGCTTCATCATGATCTACATCGCGAAGCCTGCGAACACATTCGGGCAGTTTTTCGTCAATCGCGTCCGCCGGGTTGTGCCGCTGTACTGGTTTTTTCTTCTGCTGATGGCGGCCATTCTCCTGCTCATGCCGTCGGTTTTCAAGGCAACCGTCTTCGACTTCAAAGCACTGGTTCTGAGCCTTGGTTTCATACCCCACTGGAGTGGAGCTCACCCTGCAGAAGCCTGGCCTATCGTAGCCCCGGGCTGGTCGCTGAACTTCGAAATGTATTTCTATCTGGTTTTCGCCGTGTCGCTGTTTTTTGCGGATCGATTTCGAATCGCCTTCATTGCTCTGGTCATCACTGCAGTCTTTGGCGTTGCACAGTTATTCGACACAGGTGAATCAGCCGCGGCTCACTTTTTTGCCAAATCCATGGTGTTCGAATTTATTTTTGGCATGTTGCTGGCAGCTGCCTGGAAACGCGGATTCAGAATGGCTCCGTCGACAGCTACCTGGATGCTGGTGCTCGGTGTGTGCCTGTTATTTCTCAAACTGCCCATTCCGCGTATTTTCGAATACGGCATCCCCTCCCTGATGATTGTTGCGGCTTGTCTTTTCGTCAAGGCACGTGAATATCAATGGGGAGTGCTACTCGGCGACGCCTCCTACGCGCTGTATCTGAGTCATATCTTTGTACTGGGTGTCTTGCGTAAAGTGCTGCCGCCCATACTCGGTGAAGGTCCCATGGCAGCCTATCTGTTTGTCGTGCTGTCGCTGATTATCTGCACGCTGGCGAGTGTGATCGTACACAAGTACATCGACAACTGGTTATTGAGACACGAACGTATGCCGGGTTTTCTGTCTGAACGTAAAGACAGCGCCGCGGCGTCCAGGGTGGCATCCAGTTAGCATCAAATCGCCTGTTGCACATGATCGAATCGTGACGGGTGTCGACGCATTGCCCTACGGCGGATCTTAAGATGACGCGCATGATTACCAATACCGCCTCTCAAGACTACGAGCAGTTGTTTGCACTGCCAGAATCACACAGCCTGAAACTATCCAGCAATCGATGCACCACACGCAACAGCACGGTCTACGAAACCCGGTGGATGGACGAATACGATGTCAACGACACACTGATTGCAAGGTTCCGCACATGGACTAACCAGGCCCAGAAACCACCGTACCGTAAGCAGATCGGTTGGGAGCGATACTCGCTAACAGGCAAGTTGCTGGATCGTGAAATACGCTACTCACGACGTCCTGACAACGAGTACGTCCACTAGCGTTTTTGTCACGAGTGCTCTTTGATGAGCTCGAGAAACTCCTCTCCATACTGCTCTAGCTTGTGCTTGCCAACGCCTGACACCATCGACATCTCGCTCTCGCTTCGCGGTTTGATAGCGATCATGTCTGCCAGAGTACTGTCATTGAAGACAATGTAGGCAGGCACACCAGCCAGATCGCTGAGTTGTTTGCGCAAGCCTCTCATCGCTTCCCACAACGGCTGGTCCTCATCGGCAATAGCAATTGGCGCTTTCTTGCGACTACCGCTTTTTGCACTGGCATTGATCGCCTTGCTGAATTGCCTGAGGTGCAATATCTGTTCACCTCGCAACACCGGTCTGGACTCTTCAGTGAGCATGACAGAACCATGGCCCTCTACATCCACCGCCAACAAACCCTTGGCAATCAACTGCCGATACAGATTACGCCATTCGTTGGCCGTCATTTCCATACCAATGCCAAAGGTGGATTGCTGATCATGGCCAAAGCGTTGAATACGCTCGGATGTCTTACCCAGCAAAACATCTATGAGGTAAGTCACTCCAAAGCGTTGGCCAGTCCGGTAGGCGCATGACAACGCCTTGCGTGCCGCATCAGTGGCGTCCCATGTTTGCGGCGGATTCAGACAGTTGTCGCAGTTGCCGCAAGGACCATCGAGCGTATCGCCAAAGTAGCTCAACAAGGCCTGTCGTCTACAACCAATCATCTCGGCCAGACCCAGCATAGTCTCCAGCTTCTGGTTCTCGACGCGTTTGTGTGTTTCATCCGCCTCAGATTGCGCCATCATTGAACGCAGATTGATAACATCTTGCAGACCATAGGCCATCCAGGCATTGGATGGTAGGCCGTCTCGCCCGGCACGGCCTGTTTCCTGATAGTAGGCTTCTACACTTTTGGGCAGGTTCAGGTGCGCCACAAAGCGTACATCGGGTTTATCGATGCCCATCCCGAAGGCTATTGTGGCAACCACGATCAGACCATCCTCGCGTAAAAAACGCTTCTGGTTGTCGGCTCGCACATCAGCGGGTAAACCGGCATGGTAGGCCACCGCGTTGCGACCCTGCTTGTTCAGCCACTCCGCGGTCTGTTCCACTTTCTTTCGCGACAGGCAATACACGATCCCGGCGTCTGCGCGGTGATGCTCATCCAGAAAGCTGAGCATCGCGTCTCGTGCATTGGTGGGCTCGCCAATGGCATAGCGAATATTAGGGCGATCAAAACTACTAATGAAGCGCGCCGCCTGGGTCAGTTGCAAGTTGGTTGCAATCTCCTCTCGCGTGCGCTCATCGGCTGTTGCCGTCAGTGCAACACGAGGCACACTCGGATAGCGTTCTGCCAGTATCGACAGGCCCATGTATTCCCGCCTGAAATCATGACCCCACTGGGAAACGCAGTGCGCTTCATCAATGGCAAATAAGGCCAGTTCGGACCTGTCCAGAAGCTCAAGCATGCCCGGCATCAGTAGTCGCTCAGGGGCTAGGTAGAGCATGTCTATGTCGCCACTCAACAGCGCCTTCTCGGTATCTCTGACAGCGCTCTGATCCATGGATGAATTGATAAAGGCGGCATTCAGGTTCAACGCCTGCAATGCATCCACCTGATCCTGCATCAGGGCAATTAGCGGCGATATGATGATACCTGTGCCCTTGCGCGCCAGTGACGGTATCTGATAGCACAAGGACTTGCCACCGCCGGTGGGCATCAGCACCAGAGCATCTTCACCCTGAATAACGGTATCGACTATGGCACGCTGCTGACCGCGGAATTCATCGTAGCCATAGATCGTATTGAGTATCTCCAGAGCGTCGGTGGGTTTCATTTCGTGTGTATTCATCATCGCCTCCATGCGATTGGGTTTAAATCGGATTGTTTGTCCGGTTGTGGACAGCGTGCAAGGGCGTCAAACGCTCGCCGTGGCGTCCTGATAGCTCTCTTGCCACTCAGTGTACAGCTCTACGATGGCTTGCATGGCAGCCGCATCGTATTCACGCAGACCACTGAGCACCATGTTCTTTTCACCCGAGCCGATTTGCTGACCGGCCAGATCAATACTGAACTGGAGACGCACCGCCCCTTTGCGTCCGTTCACACTGATGTCACTGTCGCTCAACGCCAGTGTCATCGGAGTGGGCGGCGGCGATATCCATTCATCAAAATCTCCAGACGCGTTTTCAGCAAATAGATCACGTGCGTATTCGTTCAGCTCAATAGTCATGTCCTTGTAAATGACCAGAGGACGATCAGGGTTTATCATGACGTTGGCGCTGTGCATAAGCGGCACCAGAATACCGGGGAACGTTTGCCCCGAAAATTGCACATACTGTTCGCACAACAAACTGATGAACTCGGTATTGAGAAATCGATGTCCGGTTTGAAACAGACTTAGCAAAGGCTTGTCTCGTGCATCCATAACATGCAACGGCTGAGTAGCCTTGCGTGGCAGAGCTATGCGGGTCTTGCCGTCGAGCATGCCGGCAAACTGCACACTGGTGCTCTGGGCAGCGCCATAACGGTGCAGTAGCACGGAAAACAGCAGGTCACCGGGAACACAAAATCGTTTACTACCGGGATCGTGAATGGGGTTGAAATCACCCGCTATGCTTTTGGCGAACTGGCTAGCCTGTGCCTCCTCAAAATAGACCGACTCGCCTTCTTCAACTACGTATTCTGAAATATCCACATCTGCTCCCTGAGGTTGACCGCGCTACATCGCTAACGCCGTATTGAGCTTGCCGTAAGTGTACTGGAACCGCCGGGACCTTGTGAATCGAACACACCCGCAACGGTACCTGGAGACACGCTAACGAACTTTGTCGAGATACTCATCGAACATGGCGCAGCTGATGTCATCCACCTCCACCCAGCGCGGATAAAACGGATCCACGCGATCATCGAAGATGGATCGGTCCCAGCCTCGAGTACTGTCCATGAGCGCTCGCAATCCTGTCTCACTAAATCGTCGTAGGTAACCTGCCATGACGCAGTCAACGTAGCTCTGCAAGATAGGATGCTCACTATCGGCCAGCGCGCGGTTCTCCGGCAGGCTTCGATACACCATGACCTCATCACCTTCGAAGGAATCAGGCAGATCAAAACAGTCAGCCGGCAGCGTCAGACGCTCGTAACCCGACTCACGCTCGTCCAGCTGTGCCAGCTCATGCACCGGTATGCTGACAACAACCCCGTCTATACCCCCCGCCACAGTATCTTCCAGTGGCTCGACGCTCAGGGATGTACACAATTTTTCACGGTTGGGCTCGATGACACGATGCTCCCATACCCGCCGCCAGCCCATAAGCCTTGCGGTATCGGCCACCTCGCCTGCTGGACGTGTGTCACGGTTTACCAGGGAACCGTAGCCAAAATAGTTGATCCGAGTGGATGTCATGCAACAGAGACTGTGTGATGAGAAGGAGTAACGGGCAGTGCCTCGAGAAGCACCGTATCATTAGCGACAGTATGACGAATTCAAACATAGATATCAGGGTTGCTCGTCCCTCGTTGAGTCGCATGGCCTACTGTCTCTGGCTTGTACTCGGTTGTGCGCTCGGGCTCAGCAGTCTGAGCCACGCCCAAGGGCTCACGTTGGGTCAGGAGGCTCAGGCGCGCGCACTCGGTGCCGTGGCTAGTTGGCCGTCGACGGTATCCGCCCGCAGTTTTCACCCGCTGGGGCTGCAGACACTGTCTGTCGAAAAGCAGGAACGCAAAGGCCAGACCGCTGTTCGCCAAGTCCACGTCTATCAGTATCACTATGGGCATCGATCAGCGCGCTTGTTGACGGTAGATCTTGTCGACAATTCCATTATCGGGCAACGCCGTATTGACAGTGTTCATCTACCGCTGAACACGATCGAAATAGACTACGCACGAACACTGATTCTGCAGGACGCAAGCGTCATGCAAAAGCTGCACGAGGAACAGACCAGGCGTGGTCAGCCTCTCACCAGGGATCTGACCGAACTTGATATCAAAGCCAGTATCTTTGAACCGATGAATGGTCTGCACCCTTGCTCTACCCAGCGATGCGCGCTGTTGTCCCTGTTTGACCAGACACGTACGGTTTTTGCGGTAGAGCCTGTTGTCCTGCTTAACACCCTGCAAGTGCAACTGCTGGATCAGCAATGAGCCGTCAAGCAGACAGCGTGAACAAACAACACCCTTCCAATCAAAGCCAATGGCCTGCGCGCGTGACACAGCTGGCTGTACACTTTAGCCATACCGGATGGTTATTGCTGATACTGATAGGCAGCTCTTTCTCATCAACAGCGTTTGCACAACAAAACGACTGCGCAGACGCACTAGCCTTGCAGCACAGCTTTTCCTCTGGAGCGACCTGGTCACTGTGTGCTGCGGTAAACAACGACCATGGCCTGACTGTGTCGTCGGTGCATTACCAGGCACCCGGTGACAGCAGTCGATCAGTGCTAGGCGAGCTGCACCTGGGTCAGCTACTACTGCACTACCATGACGCCGCACAGGCTGAACCGCAAATCAGACCGGCGCAGTCGCTGGAAACACCGACCTCTAGCGAGGTTTCACGACAGCTCGAATTGACAAAGGAGCAGGAGCCACCGGTTCAGACAGCTGTCGATTTGCAGGATGATGCCCCGGCCATCAAACCTGTTCGCTTTAATGAACAATCCTGCGATGGCGAACATCTTGGCACTGCAAGTCAACCCGGCACGATTTGCGCAATCATCAAGAACAATCGCACGTTAGCCAAGTACGCCCAACGCCCGAGTCTGAATAGCCAGAGCTGGGAACTGGCCAGTGCATTCGCGCGCGATGCCCTCATCTGGACTAGCGCAGTAACGTTTACTGAAGATGGGCAGATCCGACCGGCTGTACGCTTGTCTGGTCGTGCATCACGAAGCAATGTGGATACCCGCTACGCAGCCACTCTGCCACTACCTATCGATCCACTGACTCGGGCAACCGTTCTTGCTACCTGGCGCATGGTTTTCAAACTGGACACGGATACAGCTGACAAGGTCGAACAGTTCGATTTCCCTCTTGACACCGAAGGTGGCAATCGTCGGCCCATGCGAGTCTCCCCGATTACTACTGAAACATTGCGCCGCGTAGACCGACAAACCTTCCGAGGCTGGCGGATAGTCGATGTTAGTGGCGCAGGCTATTATCTGGACCCATCCAATAGCGGCTTCACTTATTCCAGCCGTTCAGAAAACTGGGCTCAATTCGACATGGCTTTCAGCCGATTGGATACCTGTGAGCGCTATGCGTTACTGAACAATGGCGATACATCAGGAAATTGTGGCACTGGGCTGGACGATTTCGTTAACGGCGAGTCATTAACTGATGCGGCCCCGGTAGTCTGGTACAGCCAGATGCGCAACGTGGATCTGACACTGGAAGACTGGCCAGTCATCAGCGAGCTGGCACTGAGCTTCGATCTACTGCCGTTTGACTGGACAGCGTCGTCTCCATTCGAGCTGATTGAATAACAACGATCTCATGACTATCGTGAAACTCATTCTTCCATTGGTTCTGCTGTTCTGGCTGGCTGTGTTTTGCCAGCCAGCCAGTGCTGCCGAACCCAACTGCGCAGCCGACTCACGGATCACAGAGGTATTTGATAACGGTGCTACGTGGGATATGTGCTGGGAATCGCGAATACGTGAAAATCTTGTGCTCAGCGATGTGTACTACACGCCCCCCGACGGGGAGTCTTTGAGGGTGTTGAGCTCAGCGCGGCTGAGTCAGCTGCACGTCGCTTATGATGATAGCGATGTGACGTATAACGATGTGACGCAGTATGGGCTGGGAGGCGGCTACCTGCTAAGTCTCACCCCCCAGGATTGTCCTCAGGGAACCTTGCTCGATGTGCAGACACGCCCTGCTCTGTGTCGCTGGACAACCGAAGCCGAAACCGGCTACCGCACCAATACCAGAAGTCAGAGAACCCAGAGCCTTAATCTCTTTTCAGTCTCTCAGGTGGGTGCCTATGCCTACATAGTGAGCTGGACGTTCTATGCCAATGGGGCTATGGAGCCGGGTGTTGGCGCTACCGGTGCCCTGCAAAGAAGCTCAGACAATACAGAACTCCCGTTCGGCAGAGTCTTGCAGGGAGATCCGGACACGCTTTGGCTGTCTCATACGCACAATTACTACTGGCGCCTGGATTTTGATCTTGGCCCGTCAGCCACTGACGATGTCTTTGCAGAAACACGTTATGAACTGGAGGCTGATGGAACACGGTCCCGTCAAGTTGATGTGTACAAAACTGAACAGGCGCGTCGTATCGATCCTGCTCGCCAGGCTGTTTGGGAAATACGTGAAAATGCACAACCAGACAGCTCTGCCTACCTGATAGAACCGGTCCGTAGTGGACACCGTTTCGAGCGTAGCGACGTGGAGCCATACTCGGATTACGACTTTTTCGTTACCGTGGCAAACGATTGTGAGCGGTTTGCCAGTCAGAACGCGCGTTTCAATCCGGATTGCCTAAACAATGTGTTGCAGTTCGTTGACGGTCAGTCCATCGAAAATCAGGATCTGGTGATGTGGCATCGTGTCTCATTTCATCATGTGCCTCGCAGCGAGGATCAACGTCATATGCATACTCATTGGGATGGCTTCATGATGGAGCCGCGTAATGTACTGGCAGGTACCAGTGCGCTGCTTGGCCAGCCCAATACTGCACCGGTGTTAGATCCGCTGACTCCACGTACCAATAAGGTGGGTGACGATGTGCACGCTCATGTCAGTGCATTTGATACGGATGACGACGTGCTGAGTTTTACTGCAGACTCGTTGCCGCCAGGACTTTCCATGAATAGCCAGGGACATGTACACGGAGAGCCCACCACCACTGGAGACTACTCCGTAAACGTCACAGTGAGAGATGATCTTGATCAATCGAGCGATATGTTTGTCTGGAGCATCACCGGTAATGAACCTGCCAGAAAACGTAGCGGCTCAGTGCACCTGCATAGCGTCTTTATCCTGTGTTTGCTTGTGCTGCTTCGCTACAACAGACTTGGACTCAGGACTATCGCAAAGCGTTAAACGCCCTGAACGTCTAATGCTCCTCCAGGTATTGCAATGCAGAACCCAGTATTCCCGAGACTGACCTTCTACATGAATAATCACCTTATCGTCAGTCTGTTTTTTAAGTAGCGCCCGCGCCAAGGGTGAATCGATGCTGATATAACGCTTCGCAGGATTAATTTCGTCTGAGCCCACTATGCGCACGAGCAGGGTGTCGTCGCCACAGGCGAGCGTTACGGTCGCACCGAAATAAATACTGTCACCCGACATCCGACGATCAATCACAGTAAGTTCTGGTACGCGCTTTTGCAGGTAGCGTATGCGCCGATCTAATTCTCTTAACTCCTTTTTTCGGTAAATATATTAGAACCCCAGAATAAAACATACTATTTTATCCTCATTTTCTCGTTTACCTTGGTTTTCACACTCTATAAACTACAGATATAACCCCTTACTATAATAATATAGTACAAGTGAAACACACTCTGAAGCTGGCAACCAATTACACAGATACTGCCAGTGGCAATCAGTATCAGCTTCCTGCTGTTTACACCAGAAGCGGCATCCTGATTTCACATCTCAGATATCTTGCCTGGTACTCAGAGAAAAGTGATTCCTGGCGCGAGAAATCTGTTTTTTCTGTGAGGCTACTGATTGACTACGTGGAGGCAACACCAGCCTTCGATAAGGTCACTGCACTGCTGAAGAACTTTACCCAGGCACTGGTTACCGGAACCATCGATTTTCAGAGCAGCAATGATTCATTGGGATTATTCTGGAGACCAAGAAATCTGACGGATGCAAACAGTATTCTCTTCCATATCACTCAATACACCGACTTCCTTTCCCTGCAAGAACGTTACGAACGCAGTCGTATAAATCCGTTTAAAAAGGCGAGCAGCTGGGAACAGCGCATGAATTGGTGCGCGTATTATCACAAGCAGGCTAATGTGTTTCTAAACCATCTTTCCTCGCACTCTGCTGCAACGGAAGCAGCAGCGCAGAAGCGATCCGTCTACGCGCCGGAGCGATTATCCATCAGCAACGACAAAGCCGAGCGATTTCCTGAGGAAAAAATCGAGAGCCTGATTCAACACGGTTTCATGGTAGGCGATACACCAGATTATCGGTCACAAGCAATGACGATGCTGCTTAACTACGGAGGTCTGCGAAAAAGTGAAATATTTCATATCTTCACATCAGATATAACGATTCATCCCACTCACAACGATGAGGCTTTGGTTCGCGTTTATCACCCTGTGTACGGAACATCACCGAACAACACTCATAGTAATCGAGCAGCCTATCTGCAAGCAGAAACCTATTACAAACCAAGGAACTCATATCGTTTAACAGAACGACTATACGCTGGTTGGAAGAATCCTCTGCTTACCAGCACTGATGGTTACTTCGAGGTGATATTTAACCCTACACACAAAGCAAAGGAGTTTCTCAACACATGGGTAACGTACCTCAAGTACCAACGAGTTGAACCGACCGTCTCTCACCCGTTTGCGTTCACCAACGACCGTGGTGAGCCTGATACGCTGAAAAATTTCCAGCGGCGTCATAAGCGTGCGGTAGAACGAATTGGTTTGGAGTGTAAAAAAGAATTTGGAACCACGGAACATGGACATCGGCACGCTTACGGCTATCGTGCAAGAAAGCTCGGCCTGAGCCAAGTAGAACTGCAAAAGGCAATGCACCATAAAAGTCCAAACTCGTGTCTTGTATATATCAAGCCAACGAATGACGATATTAGAACTGAGCTAAGGAAAGCGGAAAAGTGACGTCACAAGGACCACAAACAATCACAACCAAGGCGACTAGCGCACGCGATTTGGCCGAACTTAAAGCCATCTGTAAGGCGCATGGCATCAAAAACACGGTTGACTACAGGAAACAATACAAATGCATTCCTGATCTCCCAGCACATCCGGAACGAATATTCAAAGACGAGTGGATCAGCTACTCCGACTTCTTTGATATACCCAAATTCATTCCGTTTGAAGCGCTCAAATCTGAGGTCCAAGCTCGAGGCATCAAGACCCAGCGTGAATACACCATATGGGTTAAATCTCTCAATGATCCACAATTCCCACGTGCTCCTGATGAAACGTACAAGCACGAGTGGGAAAACTGGTTTGACTTCTGTGGCAAGGAGAAGCCACTTAAGCCTAAATATATTCCAGACCAGTACCAGCGGTGAGCAGACAAGATACAACAGTTCATGAAGCAGGCGTACGGCGGTGAATCCAAGGAAAATAGTCTGTGTCGCTTTGTCAGAATCTATATCGAAAAGCACAACAAGAGTAAATCACCAGAAGAACTGCCCACAAGCGGAAAAGTAAACGTCCACCCCTTTCGCGAGGAGCTTAAACGTCTTCCCTCTGATAACCAGAGAAGAAATACTATAATCGCTGTCAACGAGTTCCTGAACTATGTAATTAGCACTGACTTGACCGTTGAGGATGATGTTACCGGGGAAATAGTCAGGGTTATGGATGCCAAAAATCCCTTTCTGCTGTTTTCTGACGATAAAAGCGTAACCTCCCCTATCAGGCACGAGACGGTAAAGCCATGTCTTCAGTATCTATTCGTGCGACAGGCTCAGGAATGGATAATTCCGGCAGACGCAAAGACATTCCGGGATCTCACTCATCTACAAAAATTTGATGCAGACTGGATTAAGATTCCGGCTGAGCTAGTGGATTCATCCGATCCTGATTGTGTTGTTCAAAAGCAAGGGGATCAGTATTCTATATGGTCACCCATCGACTGGATTCAGACTTTTGCACTGACAAAAGTACCTCTCAGAGGGCGGCAGATTGCATACAACGACTCTGGCGAGGGCGACGATACCGTTGCCGATCTGGACGAATCAGGCGCTATACATTGGGACAAGAATACTAACCCTCTGGCAGGCACAACAAAGGCACAGTCGTTTGTAAGAAAACTGGCCAACGACAACATTGGCATGTATGTCACCACGAACAAAACCAGTAACAATGGTGGCGGTTATGAAATTCCGTGGATCCCTGACGATTTGGCCTACTGGCTTATTCGGCTGCGTAAATGGCAGGAAAAAAACAACCCGATTGCACAGGCTACTCCATGGACTCGTTGTGAACGAACAAACCTGAATGAGCTACAGCTAAAAGCCAAGGGAGTCAATTGCTTTCTATTTCGTGCGTTCAACGGCTTCGAACCTAAAAGCCCAGGCCTGGCTCTTACAATGCGACTGGCAGGTGCGCTACATCATATCCAGCCCTCTGGTGTGAAGCTGTCGGTACTTAAAGGGGCGCCCAACAAGCTCTCTAACTACAAGTCGAAGTACACACCCCACTCAATGCGAGTGAGTTTGATTACCGCTTACATCATGGATCTGGGCATGCCAGTGGAGATCGTGATGAAGGTAGTCGGGCACTCCTCAATCGTGATGTCAATTTACTATTGCAAGGTCACTCGGAGAGATATTCGCCACAGATTTGAAGAAGCAGAGAAGTTGGCGCTACAGTCACAAGCTCAGGCCACTCAAGTAGCGATAGAACAGAACAAGATCGAGTCGGTAAAGAATCAGCTTGTTGGCTCGAACAACGATTTACTGCAGTCGCTAAATAACGACATTCCTGCGGGTAATTATGTATTTCGTGATTATGGCATTTGCCCCTTTGCAGCGTCACGATGCAATGATGGTGGAGAAGACATTGGTGCTACCAAGGTGTTCAGCCCAACACCTTCAGGCTATCTGGGTATTCAAAATTGTTTACGCTGCCGCCATTTCATAACGGGGCCTGTTTTTCTGGGAGGGATACTCTCTGTTACCAACGAAATTCTGCTGGAAGCGAACAACCAGTCGGATATTTGTCAACAGTTGCAGGACAAAGTGGCAATAATCAACGAGCAGGTCAATGATCTTGATAGACAAGAATACATGGCCAAGGACTCGCAAGCGCCTTTCAACTCAGGTCAGCGCCCGTCACTGGAATTTAAGGTTCGCAAGCTGGAATCTGAGTATGAAGGTGCCGAAAAAAAGATGGACATGCTGTTGTGTGACCTTCAGTGTGCGTACAAGTTAATTCAGCAATGTCAGCTGGTCGCTAACAATCAGCTTGCATCGGACGATGGAAACCTATCTTTGATCAAGAAACCTGAGTCAGACATACGGATTCAAATCGATGATACTTCCTATTTCCAGCAACTCCATGAAATTTGCGTCAATGCGACGATTTATGAAGGAAGCAACCCATCACGAGCAATCATTCCACGTTCTCAACTTCTGGATAGGCTGGCCAGCTTCAATGACCTTGCCCCGCGATTGTTCATGCTTTCCAATGACCAACAATTAACTGTGGGTAGCCAACTCGTTGCGCTGTTCAAAGCGCGGTTGAAATCATGGGAGAAAGTCAATGATTTGATCAATGGACATCTGAAGCTATCTGATTTAGTGGGGCCAGAGAAGATCGAACCCTCAGAACTAGAGCTGATTACCAGCGATGCTTTGCCAGCGCTGTCACAGGTGCCATTATGAAGCCAGAGCAGGTACTTGAAAAACTCAAAGAAACGGCATCACCAAAGGCCTGCAAGACGCTCGATACTATCTTTGAGATATGTATGGAGCAGCGGCAACGAGGGCTTGATGATTTTTCAGTGGCAACGGTGGCTCGCTTGGGACATAAAAGAGGTGTTCCAAAAGATCAGAGCCTGCGAAATAAATCTGGTGAAAGCTACCGTGCCCTGCTCAGTTCGTTTGAAGACGGATCTACAAAGAAAAAACAACGAGGCAAGACTAGAGCGGAGGATGACTGGATTGAAGAGATTGAAAATCCAAAGCACAAATTGCTTGCCAGAATACAAGCATCCGAGTTGGCAGCAGCCAACAAAAACCTCCGCGAATTTGTGCTGCCTGGCACCCGAATAGACGTTAGAGATTATCAGAACGATAGCAACGACAATGACGGCTCATTTACTGAGCAAGAGCGCCGCGCACTGGAATACTTGATATCAGAACAATTTCTTGCTAAATGGCAGTTTTCAATATCAGAGTATGGTGAAGTCATAGATGGCAACAGTACTGTTGTGCTTAAGGCAGCCACTGTAGATGCAGTCAAGAAAGCACTAGCTCAACTATAGAATAATTATGAACACTGACGTTATCACGCCTGAGGGCTATGCAAAGCTTCAACAAGAACTTGATGATCTTTGGCGTAAGGAGAGGCCGGAGGTTACCAAGATAGTCCAGTGGGCAGCTAGCCTTGGTGATCGTTCTGAAAATGCAGATTATAAATATAATAAGGGAAGGCTTCGGCAAATTGATCGTAGAGTTCGATTTTTAAGAAAACGGCTGGAGGCTTTGAAGGTTGTTGAATATAACCCAGTGCAAGAAGGGAAAGCGTTTTTCGGTGCCTGGGTGACGCTAATAGATGAATGTGACAACACACTTTGTTTTCGAATCGTTGGGCCTGATGAGATTTATGGCAGAGACGATTATGCGTCAGTCAATTCACCGGTGGCACGAGTGTGCATTGGAAAAAGTGTCGGTGTCGATGTTGTTGTCAGCACAAACGAGTCAAAGAAAGAGTGGGAGATTCAGCTCATCGAATACCGTAAATAACGCAGCGGGCTAATTCCCTCAGTAAAATATGCAAACCGCCACGCAAAAAAGACCTACAACCAGGGTATTTCACCAGTGATACGGCTACCAAGTACTTGCCCACGTACTGTTTGACGCACCGGCCGTGACTCGGCAGCCTACTCCATCACACATACGGCACCTGATCAATCGCCACTGCACAGCCGTTTCCCTACCCGCCTCCTCCTTGTGCAGTATCTATCGACCATCCCTGGCCGGGCGCCCCTAGCCGGGCGCCTGTGGCTCTTCAGGTAGCTAGCAAAACGCTGGAGGCGGCGCACGGGCTCCAGGGCGACGATTCTCTGGCCCCTGTGAACCGAACATGGCCTCTAGATGAGACAGGATCTTGCCGATGACGAACGGATCTTCGATGCTTGCAATAATCTTCATCGGGCCGCCACAAGCACTGCAGATACTTACATCCATATTGAATACACGCTTCAGCCTCTGTGCCCAGCACATTCCCTTACGCTTGCTCGCTGTCAGATCCGGCTCTTGTCGTCCATCGGCTTCTGCATCTGCATCTGCATCTGCAGTAGGTTTTTTGACCTTGCCACTACTTACCGGCGTTACGCGATCACGGTATCGGCTATTCGGTGCCAGCACACCATGAAATCGTGTCAGGTTGGTTCGGGGTCTCGGCACCAGCGCTGCCAGTTTGGCCATAAAATCCAATGGCTCGAAAACAACGTGCGTCGTCCCATCCCGATACGCTGTTTTCAAGGCATATCTGACCATCCCCCGATCTGTCAGCTCCAGGCGCGCCTCAGATAATGCGGGACGGGAGATATACCGGCAAATACGTTCCAGCTTCTTGCGCTCCCGCGTATTCACCGCCACCCCGGCATGCAACGAGAATCCTCCGATCCTGCCAAGCTGATCGGTGCCGTACTCCTCCTCTTCACGGGCTGGAATCGTTTGCAAGGTGAGCACTTTGCGCCCCGCATGAGGTCCCATGGCTATCCGGTACGTGATCGAGTGGCCCTGCAGTTGTTGCAGCGTATCCTCATCACCCTCTTCCAACGCCAATGTCAGATGATCGCTCTGCTCATCTCTGGCCAACCAACCCTGGCGCTCCAAATACCGGGCAACGCGTTCACTGATGAAGGATCGCATTCGATTCTGCAATTGTGTTTCCGTACTCGTCTCGTATTGCTGGAACAGCACCTGTCGGGTTGATATCAAGATATTCAGAGAGTTTCCCTTCACCTTCGAATATGCTGACTATTTCCTGTGTATACGGCTGATTCAGATGATTCAGAAGCAGTCGAATTTTCCAGGCGTTCTGTGATGGTAGATAGTCAAACAGCGTAATCATTCCCAGGCAATCTCATCGGTAGTGTGTCGCTAGAGATTACTGAGTTGCGCTTATTGTGTCCTCCCGGTTTGTGTTTTAAAACTCGATATAACGATTGGATATCTCGGACTTGCTTGAGCAATAATGTTGCTCTGGAGAATTCAACAGCTGACCATAGAGCGCAGTAGCCCGTAAACGGCTAAGCCCCACTCACTCCACTATTTCCTGCGGGTGGCTAGGACTGAATGCTTCCTCTTCTACTTCTCTTCAAGGATGTCGAAACAAGAGATGAACAAACTGACGACTTCACTTTGGAAGATAAGGGGAAGTCGTCAGTTAGTCTCTGGCTTATTTAGATACTCAAACCCTAATCGGGAAGCTGGATACCGGTAATCGCCCATCCACCCTCGGTGTTAGGCGACGTAACGAGCAGCTTGTTATCACCCAGACTACTAAAACCTGCTGCAAAG
>Ga0114956_1000382_pt1 | contig 31669 bp, 30 predicted proteins | sample MaitaG_FD_87304 | JGI IMG/M metagenome (GOLD analysis project Ga0114956, IMG submission 87304) | Marine algal microbial communities from Maine, USA - Maine_Asex2 metaG | ecosystem: Host-associated > Algae > Red algae > Unclassified | place: Maine, USA | collected 2015-01-05
AAAATTATGAATTTCAGCTAAGTTTTTATGGGTCATTAGCTCTTTTCCTATGCCTTGTTGATTGGTTACGATTATTACATATTTAAACCTTTGTGAAAATAGATTTATTGCCTTTTTTGCTCCTGGAATAAACTTAAATTCATCTACTGTTTTTACATAGCGATTTGGTAGCAATTGATTGATCGTACCATCTCTGTCCAAGAAAATGGTCCAATCCCTGTCTATGTTTGGAAATTCCTTTATTAATTTCACTTAGTTCTGATAATAGATGCGCAAATATCATCTATTGTAGTGATATAAAAACAAATTGTAGGTGTAATTGTAAATCATTCATTCCGTATCAATGTATTAATTATTTTCAAATGTGATTATTCATTCATAAACAATATCTTACATATTAAAATTAAATGTAATATATTTGATCAATGTCATGGAAATCATACATCAAAGGATTTGGAGCTTATATGAAATTAGAGCGATCTATGTCTTCTAATTCTATCGAAGCCTATATTCGTGATGTGAAGAAATACGCATCCTGGATAAATCAATATCAGGAAGGAATCATGCCCGAAAATGCTGACCGAAAGATGATTTCCGGCTTTATCCAAGATATCCACAAAGTGGGACTAAGCGATCGATCACAAGCAAGAATTCTATCTGGTGTTAAAGCATTCTATAAATACTTATTGTTAGAAGATGTCATAGATGATGACCCTACAGATCTTATAGAAGGTCCAAAATTGTCTCAGAAGATTCCCGATATACTAAGCTATTCTGAGATCATTGAATTATTAGACACGATAGATTTAAGTGAGGCTCATGGTCATAGAAATCGGGCCCTCTTGGAAACACTTTATGCGTGTGGATTGCGAGTCAGCGAATTGATTACGCTTAAGTTATCTCATTTCTATGTACAAGAAGGTTTTGTTCAGGTAATTGGGAAAAATAATAAAGAAAGAATTGTCCCTATTGGCCAGGAAGCCATACAACAAAACTTATACTACATCAATAATTATAGAAATAAATTGAATATCAAATCGGGCCATGAAGACACTCTATACCTCAATCGAAGAGGTCAGGGCCTTAGCCGAGTCATGGTTTTCTATATAATCAAGGATGCAGCAAAGAAAGCAGGTATCAAGAAAAAGGTAAGCCCACACACATTCAGACATTCCTTTGCCACTCATCTTGTAGAAGGGGGTGCAGATTTGAGAGCTGTCCAAGATATGTTGGGCCACGAATCCATTCTCACTACGGAAATTTATACCCATTTAGATACCAAATTTCTACGAGATACCATTATGAATTATCACCCAAGGAGTTAAGATTACTTTAATCTTTGTAATTACATCTGCATATAGGTAGATTTCAAGTTATTTTTCTAGAACTTGCATAGTATAAATAACTATTTCTGTGTTTAAATTTGAAATCTGCATTTGAAGAGCTTTAAGTCATATATATATTATATTTCCGGCATCATGTTTCTATTCATACAATTGTATTCATGTGCTCGTCCTGCGGCACCTACCGGTGGTCCAAGTGATAAGATTGCCCCGACTATAGATACGGAAAAATCATCTTCAAATTATCAAACTCAATTTTCAAATAAAGAATTGGTTTTCGAATTCGATGAATACATTGTTATAAAAAATGCGACTGATCAAGTCATCATTTCTCCACCAACTACAAACTATTTAGATTATAAAGTTAGAGGAAAGAAACTGACTGTAACTTTTCCAGAAGGAGAAGCACTAAAAGAAAATACAACCTATCAAATCAATTTTGGAAATGCCATCCAAGATTTTACAGAAGGTAATCCGGTGGAAGATTTCATTTATGTATTTTCTACTGGGAACAAAATTGATTCATTAGAAATATCAGGAAAGGTAAATACTCTTGATACACAAGAAGAAATATCTGATGTCTTAGTTTTACTATATAAAAATCTTGCTGACTCAATTTTATATTTAGAAAAGCCATTCTATTATAGCAGAACAAAAGAAGATGGAAGTTTTATTATAAAAAATATAAAGGAAGGTACGTATCAGCTTTTTGCTTTAAAGGACAATAATCTTAGTTTAACTTATGATGACCCAACTGAGCTAACTGGATTTATAGATTCATTAATAGTTCTTACGGATAGTACTCAACTATCTTTGGAAATTGAAATTTTTGACGAAAGAGAAATTCCAAAAATTCAAAAAGTAAACCAATCTTTTAATAATATTATAAAAGTTACGTTTACTGAAAAGCCTAGAAATCTTAGTTTTTCTTTATCTGATAGTATTAAATACTTCCAGCAGTATGATGAAGATACACTTAACGTCTATTATCAAACAGAGTTAGATAGTTTTGATATATATTTTGATTGGGAAGAAACAAAAGACACTACGAACATCAAAACTGGAGGTCGCAAAAAGTCGAATAACAAATTGAGATGTCAGTCCTGTTCTAATCAGAAAAAATTTACCACAGATGACACCCTTGAGCTCGTATTTAATTATCCAATATCAGCTATAAATTTAGACTCCATACACCAAGTCGACACAATGGATCAATTCCAAATATCAGACTATAATATGGACCACAATACACTTTTACTTATAGGGCAATTCAAAGATACGGGTAGCTATGATATGAAATTACTCCCTGGCTTTGTCACAGACTTTTTGGATAGAACCCATGACACGATAAATTATAAATTTAATAGTACAAATGAAATCGACAAAGGCAACATTATACTTACCATTCAAAATATAAATGAAGAAAGCGATTATATTTATAAGTTGTTAGATAAGAATAAAAAGATCATAAAAACTATAATCCACCCTTCAGATAGCCTTCTTTATTTTAATAGGTTAGCGGCTGGAAATTACAGCTTAGAAGTAATAGAAGATTTAAATTTGAATAGATATTGGGACAGTGGAAATTTTGGAGAACGAAAAAGAGCAGAACCGACTAATAATTATCCCTTAGAAGAATTGCGTCCCGGGTGGGATTTGGAAACTTCACTCACACTAAAAAGTGATATAGAATGAAATTAGAATCTAAAATGCTCACCAAAAAATATGGTTTAAGAGAAGTAGTAAAAGGAGTTTCGATAGAAGTAAACCAAGGAGAGATAGTTGGACTTTTAGGGCCGAATGGAGCTGGGAAAACAACCACATTTTATATGATGGTAGGATTTGTAAAACCTACTTCAGGTAAGGTAATGCTGCATGGTGAAGAAATCACCGACCTTGCGATGTATAAACGTGCTCAAAAAGGAATTGGATATTTACCCCAAGAAGCTTCCGTATTCAGAAAACTTACCGTAGAAGATAACCTAAAAGCTGTACTTGAATTAACAACCTTGAGCAAAGCAGAACAAAAAGATAAGCTAGAAGAACTGATTAGAGAATTTGGCTTAGAGAAAGTAAGAAAAAATGTGGGTGATTCTTTGTCGGGTGGAGAAAGGCGAAGAACAGAAATAGCAAGATCATTGGCTACTAGTCCAAGATTTATTTTGTTGGATGAACCATTTGCCGGTATTGATCCAATCGCAGTAGAAGACATACAAGGTATTGTAGAAAAGTTGAAAACTAAAAATATTGGTATTTTAATAACTGATCACAATGTACAAGAGACTTTGTCTATTACAGAACGTGCCTACCTTATGTTTGAAGGAAATATTTTGAAGTCTGGGACGGCCGAAGAATTAGCAGCTGACCCAATGGTAAGGAAGGTTTATCTTGGACAGAATTTTGAATTACGTAAAAAGCAAACTGAAACAAATGAGGAATAGTACTTTATTCGTAATAATATGTACTTCGTTTCTAAATTGTGGTGATTATGCAGCTATAGAGCAAGTAGAAGCGAATAAAAAAAAGGCGGATTCCATATTTCATGCTCATATAGATTCATTAGGAGATTTACTAGAAGAACACTGTGATAGTATATATAAGAAACAATACGATTTAGCCATAGACTCTATACGAGATGAGCAGTTAGAAAAAATTATTGAATTAACACAATGAAAAAACTAATTTACTTTTTCTTATTGATTTTGCTTTTTCAATCGTGTCAGAAAAAGAAGCAAATCACTCAACCGGTAGAATTTTTCTATGAACAAAAGAAATCTAAACTTCTCAAAACAAAGGAAAAAGAATGCAGAGAAAAAGCAATTCTGGATGCAGGTTCTTACATTGACACCATTATTGATAAAATAGCAAAAAAGCAAAAGTTGGACACTATACGATTTCCTTCAAAACCAAATCGACCGATAAGACCCAATGATGTATATAAAGATCAATAATCCCTTAAGAAATACTTATACCAGAATTCTCTGGAAATAACCATCCATAAAACTGTCCCATTCTTGCTATAATCCAATATAAGCACGTTATCATCAAATATCAGCAAGACCTATTCAGAAAATAAATAGAAAGACTCGGACAATGAAAAAAGACAGCTGATGATCAACCGTCTTTTCATTGTCCTGGGATAATTGTTGGTCTGTTAAGCAAAAGGCTAAGAAAGCTGTTCTATAATGACCTAAGCTATTTGCATAACAAATTTCACTTTAATATTAAAGTTAGAATAGAGCAATTATACGTAAAATTTTGATTGCGTATATCTACGCAATTTCAAAATAATATTGATCTATTTACTTCATTATCAAATGAGTTATAATACATTGAGACAAACAAAACGCCTTTAATTATGAACAACCAAATTACTATTACAGATGGGAAACTCATTGACCAAGAGACTTTCGAAAACTTAGTTGGAGAATATGAATCAAAAAGAGGTAAGGATGAATTGAAATATGAGACCTTTAGTATTGGAGTATTAGATTTGTTGAAACATCCTGATGCACATTACTTTCGAGTATTCCTAGGACGAAAAGATGGTGAAGTTCGCTTAATTTTAGCTAGCTTAGACAATAATGGAAAAGTATTGACAAGACAAATAGATCCACAATATTTTGACGTAAAAAAGTATATGGATCCAAATGAGGGCCAACAAAAAACTAATGATCCGAAAACTGAATTACTTTTAATGGAATTTGGTAGACGATGCCCTACTCTCTGCCCACCAATAACAACATTTTAACATATGGATTTATACCGACTAAATGCTTTACTTGGATTCATTCCCTTGGTGATAGCATTTAGTTATTTTACTAAAATGCCTACGCCTTCAAAGCTACTTCTACTTGCCATATTAATTTCAATATTGACAGAAGCTTTCACCGCGATTGTATTACCAATTATTGAGTTTAAATCTGCTATTGTTTTAAATGTGTATGTCATTTTATTTTCTGCATTAACTGGAGCTGCCTATTATAGCAAAGTAAAGACCAGTAGTTTAAAATTAGCATCTATTTTCATAATTTTATCACTCTCTTTCATCATCTTACACATTGGGACTTACTTAAGATATGGTATACATAGCTTGCAGGTAATAACGTATTTAGGCTTTTGCATTTATAATGTGCTTTTTTCACTTTTCTATTTTTTTTATGTCGTAGTTATTGCAGAAGAGATTGATTTATTACAGGATACATTCTTTTTACTTACAGCTGGTTTTTTTATTTTTTATATGGTCAGTACAATCGTTCTTTATCCAGATTTTCCTTCAAATTTAGAGGGTACTTTTAATTTGTATATTTTCAAGGACTATGTCTATACATTCTATTTAATACTTATCACAGCAGCCTTTTTGATAGATCGAAAAAAGGTCAACATGCTAAGAAACAATTAGTATTTAAATAATGCCCTATTTCATCGCATGAATAAAAATCTATCTAAATTAAATAATACCTCTATTTTTATTAATTTTAGATGTAACAAGAACAACAAGAAATGGATTTTGAAGTAACCATATTTTGGATATTCACACTAATCTTCCTTATCGTAAGTATTTTCTTTATTGTTTTTATTGTTTTTTTCAATCAAAAGGTACTCCGAAAAAATGAAGCTATAAAAAGTCTTGAAGAAAGACGAAAAGTAGAGTTGCTTCAAAATACGATAGAAATTCAAGAAAAGGAAAGAGCTCGCCTTGGAGCCGATCTGCATGATGTCCTAGGTCCGATGTTATCGACTGTGAAAATGCAAGTTAATCAAGTTGGTTTTTCAGAAAATCCAAATGGTAGGATAAAGATGATCTCTAACTATTTGGACGAAACAATCTCTGGAATGCGTGAAATTTCCAAAAATCTATTTCCTAGTATTCTCAAAGAATTTGGACTGAAAGTAGCACTAGAAGACTTACAATATAGAATAAACAATACAAACAAAATTAGGGTATATATTGATGCAAATTCTGATTTTTCGACACAAAAAGAAAGTGTTGCCTTGAGTCTATACCGAATTTGTCAAGAATTTATTAACAATAGTCTCAAGCATTCTAAAGCAAAGAATATTTACATTTCTCTACTTAATGATGGAAATGATCTTACGCTCACAATTTTAGATGACGGAATCGGATTTGATCTCGACCAACTGCCGATAAATAAAAAGGGCATTGGATTGAAGAGCATGGAATTGAGATCTCGATCGATAAATGCAACATTTAATTTACAAAGTAAACCTGGAAATGGGACCCAATTAAAAGTAAATTATACACCTCAAATAAAATCAACACATGATACAATTAGGAATCCTTGATGATCATGAATTATTTAGAACTGGAGTTATAGAATTATTGACAAGCATCTCTTCGGAATACAAGTTTAATTTTTCCTCTGATCAACCTGAGCAATTATATCTATTTCTACGCCATACACCGCTAGACTTACTTCTTTTGGATATTAACTTAGACCCTTACAATGGAATAGAAATATTAGAGAAACTCAGAAAAGAAGGCAATTCCCTTCCTATAGTGATGCTTACCATGCATGATCAATGTGCTTATGTCAAAAAATTTATTGAAGCTGGTGCTAATGGTTATGTACTAAAGAGTGTTTCTCCTGATGATTTAACATTAGCCATTCAAAAAGTACTTAAAAATGGATTTTATCTAGATGAAAAATTAACCATTTCTCTTGTAAATGGTATCAAGTCGAATGCAAAAGCAAATCCTATTCATCAACAGAATAATAAGTTGACAGAAATAGAAACTGAAACTTTAATATTAATATGTGAAGGATATACAGCTCAGGAAATTTCAGAAAAGATATATAAGTCACCTAGAACCATAGAAGGATATCGTCAACGATTATTAGATAAAACCGATTCTAAAAATATAGCCGCACTTGTCAGCTGGGCCTTCAAAAATAACCTTGTGAATTAAAAATTTAGTGCAGACTATTAAAAAATAAAATATATAGGAAGGATGAACCGAAGACATAAAAGTAAACTCATGGCCTTTTATACTGTCTTCGAGTTACTAACCGATAATGACTTCGCGAAAATTGGTGATTCAGTTTTTCACCAATTTTAAGTTCACTCATTTTTTTCAAAACAATGGAACGCTTTTCCTTATTATTAGAATAGAAAATATACTTTTCGTATCGGCTATCATATAGATCATCAATATGAATATCCGAATGCCTCTTGGGTCCCGTTAGAATATTAAAATTTACGTCGCAGATGTCAATCTCTCCACCTTTCCCTTTGACATAAATGTAAAAAACTGGACCATCTTTTATGACAATGGAGGAGTCGGGTTCTAATTTTTCATTTAAATATATCTTTGAGAATGTGCCATGTTCTTTGAGTAGATGACCATAGGTAATGGCCATATCGGAAAAATCGTAACCAGACATACTTTTGACGAAAGCACAATTAAAATCATACCAGTTTTGCTCTAATCGATTTGCATCCGCCTTTAGCCCATTTTTGAGCAAATAATCTACTTTCTTAAGATCAGTTTTCAATCTAATAATCAAAGTACCCTTCTTAATATCTAAAACATTGGAAGCCGCTTTATCTTTTAATTTAATTTTTTTAGGTTGATTATTAATCTGGGAATACCCTTGCTGGATGGAAATCCAAGCTAAAAAGAAGATTATTTTTATATTTCTATATTTGGGCAAATTTTAGTTTAATAGATAGCTTTGTTCAGTCTATGATTTAATTTAAACGCAATTTCTTTTAATTTATCCTCGTCTGATTTTAAACCTGCAAAACCAATTTTCAAACGTGAAATATTTCCAGTTGGAAACGGTTTTGGTATTCGATTGAATTGATAGTCTAAAACATAAGCTCTATTTTTAAATTCTTGATATTCGCTGAGATCTAAATAAAAAATGTTGCGTGAATCTATTTCTATTATCTCATCTACTTCCAAATTTTCGTTCAATAGTCTAAAAGAAGCATCTCTATTTAAAGCATCACTATTTAAAGCATCACTATTTAAATCATCCCCAAAAACAAATCCTAAATCTGAAAAAGTATATTCCTCGCTAAAAGCTCTATAAATATCTTTATTCAATTTATCAATGGAGTTACGAATTTCTTCAGCTTTATTGTGATTTCCTTTAGATTCATAATGATGAATTAATTTAGAATTTGTAGGTAATCTAACAATCAATGTACCACTCATCAAATCTGATGGGTCGTGCGAAATTCTTTTTTGAGCATCAGTAATACCGGTCAAAAACAATAATAAAAAAAGACAAAATGTGAATTTAAAAATATACATTATTTATAATTTGAAAATTATTTTACTAAATATGAATATTCCATGTCAGTAAACTAAATTATTGATCATCAAATCCTTAGTATGCTCTCACAACGACTAAAGTTAGACTTTATAGTCTAAAAATTTTCCACTATTTGTATAAAGAACCCCTTAAAATTATAAAACTAATTTTATTATAAATTAATTTTGACATATAGTTTCTGTATATATAACAGTTCTGCTAATTTCGCGTAGTTTAAATTTTCAATTTAAAATTACACAAATGGAGACAGGACTTGATATAGAAGCACTCAATCAGCAGATTCATCACGATAGTGCTTTTTTAGATGAATTAAAGGAAAGTACTTCACAAATCATTGTAGGTCAAGACTATATGCTTGAACGACTTTTATTAGGATTGCTTGCAAAAGGACATGTATTGTTGGAAGGATTACCTGGTTTAGCAAAGACCCTATCCATAAAAACACTTTCATCAGCCATCGATGCACAATTCCAAAGAATCCAATTTACTCCAGACTTATTGCCTGCAGATATCATTGGTACCATGATTTACAATCCTAGTAAAAATGACTTTACGGTACGGAAAGGCCCTATTTTTGCAAATTTCATCCTAGCAGATGAGATAAATAGAGCCCCTGCAAAGGTACAATCAGCACTTTTGGAGGCGATGCAAGAAAGACAAGTGACGATCGGTAAGGAAAGTTTTAAACTTCAAGAGCCGTTTCTTGTATTGGCTACCCAAAACCCAATAGAGCAAGAAGGGACCTACCCTCTCCCAGAAGCTCAGGTCGATAGATTTATGCTAAAGGTAAAAATAGATTACCCTAATAAAGATGAAGAACGACAAATCATCCACCGCGTCATAAATGGAGCTACTGAACAAAAAGTAGAGGCGATAATCAAACCAGAAGTGATCGTAAAAGCTCGAGAGTTGGTAAAACAAGTGTATATGGATGATAAAATCACCAATTATATCCTAGACATTGTATTTGCCACAAGAGAGCCTGCTAATTATGGGATCAATGATTTAGCCCCGTTGATCAATTATGGAGGTTCGCCGAGAGCTAGTATTAATCTAGCCTTAGCGTCCAAAGCTTATGCATTTATTCAACGCAGGGGATATGTTATTCCCGATGATGTAAGAAATGTATGCACTGATGTCCTTAGACATAGAGTCGGTCTTACATATGAAGCAGAAGCAGAAAATATTTCGCAAGAAGATATTATTTCAGAAATCATCTCTAAAGTAGAAGTGCCATAATGGACGCCTCCGAAATATTAAAAAAAGTAAGAAAAATTGAGATAAAGACTCGGAGTATAAGTAAGCAAATATTCTCTGGAGAATATCACAGTGCCTTTAAAGGTAGAGGAATGTCTTTTTCGGAAGTTAGAGATTATCAATATGGAGATGATGTAAGAAATATTGATTGGAACGTTACTGCCCGTACAGGAGACCCACATATAAAGATATTTGAAGAAGAAAGAGAGTTGACTGTAATGTTATTGATTGACATCAGTAAATCCAATGTATTTGGAACCGTTAATCAATTCAAAAATGAACTGATTGCGGAGGTGAGTGCCGTGCTTGCATTTTCTGCTATTATAAATAATGATAAGGTTGGTGCAATTCTATTCTCAGAAGAAGTCGAAAAATACATTCCACCTAAAAAAGGAAAATCACATATTTTAAGAATTATACGTGAAGTTATTTATCATGAACCAGAACATAAGGGTACAAATCTAGGTAAAGCACTTCGGTACCTTACAAATGTCCAAAAAAAGAAGAGCATTGCTTTTATTCTTTCCGATTTTATGGTCCAAGGTTATGAAAATGCTTTGAATATTGGATCCAGAAGACATGACATTGTAGGTATCCATATATATGATGAAACAGAGACACAACTACCTAACATAGGATTATTAAGATCAATAGATCCAGAGACTGGAAAACTCATCTTTTTAGATACTTCTAGTCGTAAAATCCGTGAACAATATGCTGAAAATTATCAAAGCAATTACGACTATTTCCACCGGATTTTCAATAAAAATAGAGCAGATAAAATGAGTATTCGGACAGATCAAGATTATGTAAAATCATTGCTTCAATTTTTTAAAAAGAGATCTAAGTAGTGAAACAATTTACTCTCATATTTATTCTATTATTTACGAGTACTCTATCAGCTCAAAGAGTAAGTTCTACGATCCAAATAAGTGTTGATACCTTGGAGGTGGGAGAAATAGATACGGCAATTTTTACTATTATCGCGCCTTCTCGAAGTGCGATAAAGTATATCGATTTTGAGATTTTAGATACGGTAAGACCTTTTGCTACTTTTTTTGCAAAAAATGATTCTACCCCAGCAGATTTAGATATTGCCGATATAGAATGGATAGGTCAGAATACGAAAGAAAAATATGTTCCAAATTCCAAAGAATTTACGAAAGAAAAAGGAAAGACTGTTTTTAGAAAAAAAATCCTTTTTCGTATATGGGATATTGGTGTTTTTGATCTGCCGGCATTAGATGTAGAGATAGATTCTACAAAAGCGACAGAGGTACTTTCTATGCAGTCTTCTCGGGTGTTTGTTCTTCCTCCAAAAGGGATCCAACCTATTGATACAAGTCAGATTTTGATGCCATTAGTAGATATTTTAGAAGAAGGAACTTCATGGAGAGATTATATCTGGATGGGTTACTTATTAGGTGGACTTTTGATCATTGTGCTCTTGAGTTATCTCTATGCTAGACATGTAAAGAAAAAGAATTCTGTAGAAGAAACCATTATAGAAATTAAACGCCCAGCTCATGAAATTGCACTAGACAAACTACATCAGTTAGATGAGAAAAAATTATGGCAAGATGGCAACGTCAAAGAATATCAATCTGAACTGACGTATATAATCAGAGAGTATTTAGAGGATAGGTACGAAATCCAAGCCCTAGAATCCACGACCGGTGAAATTCTCAATGACTTAAAAGAGCAGTCTTTTGATACAAAACATTCAGATAAGCTGACTAAGATTTTACAAATAGCAGATTTGGTGAAATTTGCAAAAGCAAAACCTGGGGCAGAGCTTCACCAAGAATTTATGGATGATGCCTATTCTTTCGTAAGGGAAACGAAACAAATTAAACAAATAGAAGAAGATGGGCTGGCTGAATAATATAGAATTTCAAAATCCTTGGTTTTTTATATTGATGCTTATCATACCGTTTATGATGTTTTGGTATAAGCGAAATTTTATCAGTCAAAGCTCGAATATATCTATCCCTCATATCGAAAGTCTGTTAACGGGGACAAGTATCTTAAGTTTTTTATATAAATGGCTGCCTCTCCTTAGATGGTTGGCTGTTGCCTCGATTATCACGGCTCTTGCTCGTCCACAATTGGTTATGAATGAAGAGGAAGTAAAAGCTGAAGGGATCGACATTATGTTAGTCATGGATTTATCGAGTAGTATGTTAGCCAGAGATTTTAATCCTGATCGTCTTACCGTGAGTAAGGAGGTAGCAAAAACATTCGTAGATAAAAGGAAATATGATAGAATTGGGCTCGCCGTATTTGCTGGCGAAAGTTTTACTCAATGCCCACTTACTACAGATCATAAAATTCTCAAAGAATTTCTAGATCAGTTGCAATGCGGGCTGCTAGAAGACGGCACAGCCATAGGCATGGGTCTAGCAGCTGCCGTAAATAGGCTTCGTGATAGTGAAGCAGATAGTAAAGTTGTTATTCTACTTACAGACGGTGTAAACAATGCTGGTTATATAAAACCGATTCAAGCTGCAGAAATAGCGAAGCAAATAGGTGTAAAAGTTTATACCATTGGAGTAGGTACAATGGGTACCGCAATCTCTCCTGTTTCTAGAAAAAGTGATGGCTCTTACGTATATAGACCTGCTAAAGTGGAGATCGACGAAGAATTGCTGAATGAAATCTCTAATCTTACCAATGGGAAATATTATCGTGCAACAAATGCTGCTGCTTTAGAAAGAATCTATGAAGAAATTGACCAATTAGAAAAAACAGAAATAGAGGTGACTGTATACAATCGATACTCGGAAGAATTTCGAATATTTTTATTGATTGCCTTTGTATTACTTGGCATCGAGTGGGTAATCAAACACTTTATTCTTCGTATAATACCTTAGGAATATTCCTTTAGCTATATTTTCTATTCACTAGATTCTTCTTTTAGGGATATTCACTGATAGTATATATTCTTCAAAAAGAAGATGTTATAATCCATTGCAAGTTTCATTTTTTCAACATAATATTGGTTTTGTAGCAAAACAGGGTTAACATACTTTCAATCTGTCACAGTTTTTGGTCAAAAATTTTGCCAGACTGGATCAATACTAATCTTTTTAGCCAGCACTTGCGCAATGGGCTGTAAGATTTCACGCTTTCAGCGTTCATGTTCTACTTCTAAATAAATGTACCTCTTTTAGCAGGATTCTCACTTCGGTATTTTTCTCCAATACAATTCTCACTTACTAAACTTTTTACCCATTACTTCTTTGGATTGAATAATTTTAATTCTACAATCTCGCAAATGATATGTCCTATCATCATATGGCACTCTTGTATTCTTGGAGTAGAGGTACTTGGAACCTTTATTAAATGATCGCAAAAAGCATCCATTTCAGATTTTTCATGACCCGTTAATCCCACCGTTATCACTCCCAAGGACTTCGCTTTTTTTAATGCATTTACAACATTCAGAGAATTTCCTGATGTGGAAAGTGCCCATAGTACATCTCCTTGTTTTGCTTTCGATTCTAAAATCCTCTGTAGTGCATGTTCGTAACCATAGTCGTTGGAGATGGCAGTCATGGCTGTTACGTTAGAATGCAAGGCTTCTGCAAATAGGGCCGGTCGATCTAACAAATACCTTCCACTGAATTCAGAAGCCAAATGTTGAGCATCGGCAGCACTACCCCCATTTCCACATAGCAATAATTTATGTCCTTTCTTAAAAGATTCTACAATTGCATCTTTCACTTCACAAATCTCATGAATTTTTCTTTCATCATTCAACAAATCTAGCTTAGTAGTAATACTGGCATTTATAATTTCTTTGATCTTTTTCATTCTCTATTAAATTTAAAATACAATTCTATTGAGTCTAAAAACTAGCCCTAAAACTAATCTAAAGTTATACAATTACTGTACAAGTATATTGGAATACAAGCAACTGGTAAAAAGAATACTAGGTCTGAACAAAAGCGTTCTATTAAATTTCAATTTTAACTTTTAAAAAGACTCACTCTGAGTATCCATAAGCGTCTTATAAAAGGTACTCCAACTATATATATCTGCTAAAGATTCTATATTCTCCTCAAATTGTTTTTCTCTTTCGTTAGAGATGAAATCATCGATCGCATTTGATATACTTTCTTTATTGGGATATACTAGGTAGCCGTGTTTCTGATTTTCAATAATCTCTGACAACCCACCAACCTTAGTCAACAGCATTGATTTTCTAAAATGAACAGCGATTTGAGTAATTCCACTTTGTGTCGCTGATTTATAGGTTTGAGCTACCAAATCGCAAGCTGAAAAGTAACACCTTACTTTATCATTTGGAATAAATTTATCATGAATTACAACTCTATTTTCCATTTGTAAATCTCTGATAATCTTCAAATAAATTTCTTTGTCATCGTAGAATTCACCAGCCACTAACAAGTTGATATTTGTGAATTTATTCTTGATCAATCCAAAAGCCTCTAATAATAAATCCAATCCTTTATAAGCCCTTATCAATCCAAAAAATAAAATGTACTTCTTATCTGGGTCTAGTTCTATTTCTTTTTGAGCCTCTTCTTTACTCATTAAGTCTCCATAATTATCGTAAACTGGATGCGGCGTATAAACAATCTTTTCTTTCGGAAAAAAATTAATTAAATCTTCTTGGACCGATTTAGACATCACAACTGGAGTATCTACCTGAGCTAAAAAAAAATTTACTAGTAATTCTTGTCCAATTATCTTTTCATGTGGATACGCATTATCGACAACAACTATGTTTTGACATTGAACTCTTTTGAGAACTGCACCAAGGGCCGGCCCCAAATAGGGATGCCAAAATCTTGAAATTATTAATTGTGGATTATATTTTTGAATCTCCTTTGCCGTTCGAATCCAACTTAGGGGATTAATAGAATTTAAGGTTCTTTGGATGTCTAAATTCTTGGGGGGTTTGCCACTATGATACTGATCTTTTCCTGGGAAAAAAATGGAAGGATACTGTAAGGTAAAATTAAATAGTTTAACCTCATGACCATATTTTTGAAATTCGTAAGCCATCCGTTCATTTGAGGAGGCTATGCCGCCACGATATGGATAAGATGGACCTAACACTACAATGCGGGTCATCTTAGTCAAAATTGATCGGCAATTTTATAGTCGTTTCTATCTGATCGACTTCTTGAAATCAGCTCTGCTAAAAATCCTGTGATAAACAGTTGCACTCCTACAATCATCAACAATATTCCTAAATAAAATAAGGGTCTGTCATCTATAGGAATGCCCAAAGCCAATTTCATAATAGACATATAGACCAAAATAATGGACCCAATGAATGAAAGTACAAAGCCTACAGTCCCAAAAAAATGCATTGGTTTTTTACCAAATCGTCCAATGAAAGAAATCGTAAGGAGATCTAAAAATCCATTGATAAATCTATCTATGCCAAATTTTGTAGTGCCATACTTGCGGGCTTGATGTTGCACTACCTTTTCTCCTATATTGGAAAATCCTTGCCACTTAGCCATTATAGGAATACATCTATGCATGTCCCCGTAGACCTCGATGTTTTTCACCACATCATTGCTATAAGCTTTTAAGCCACAATTGATATCGTGCAATTTTATACCTCCTACTTTTCTAGCAGTCCAATTATATAGCTTACTTGGTATATTTTTCGTAAACACATTATCATATCGTTTCTTTTTCCATCCCGACACTAAATCAAATCCGTCATTTATAATCATTTTATATAGATCAGGAATCTCTTCAGGACTATCTTGCAGGTCCGCATCCATCGTAACCACGACCTCGCCTTCTGCCATCTCAAAACCGGTATTCAAAGCTGCAGACTTTCCGTAATTTCTTCTAAAAGAAACAGCTCTTATGTTTTCGTTTTTTTCTTTTAATAAATTAATCACTTTCCATGAATTATCAGTACTACCATCATCTATGAAAATTAATTCATAATCGAATTCAAACTTCTTCATGACATCATCGATCCATTGGGTTAGCTCTGGCAATGACTCATCTTCATTAAATAAGGGTACTATAATAGATATATCCTTCAGAATTTCAATTTATAGATTAAGCGTTATTTGTTTTTTTTACGATAAGCCCAATGATAAATGAACAAATCAACCCGGGCCAAACTAATCTAAAAAATAAATTCATCATGGTTTCATTTATAGTCATTTTGAAATCTTCAAAATTTATTTCGGCCTTTGCTTCTTCTACTACTTTTTCGTAATCCTCTCCACCCATAAAATCACCTACTATTTGAGTTGTTTTTTCTATTGTTTCAATTGCTAATTCGCCAGCTGCTTCCATCAAACCAGGATTTATAAAATTATATAAAACATATTCAAAAATTGAGCACATAGTTGTCCCAATCGCCACTGTTATAAAGACTGCCTTAAAGGCGTCACCGAGGCTTAAATATCCTTCATTTCTATATCTTTCGTCTAAGCCTGATTTTACCATAAAAGCAATGACAACAATCAACATTATAAAGGGGCTCATCGTCAAATATAATCTTGCGTTTATCAACTGAAGCACAAAGGCAATAACAATCAATGTAGCACCAAGCAATAAGCCATAAATTGGGGGTGTTTGTCTCATAATCTTTTATTTAGAATTAAAGATATTAAGAAATAGATAATATGTTCTTCTTATTGTTAATAATCCCAATAATTCTTCCTGGAAAGGTTGCTCCCAAATAGGGAGAATTACCAGACAAAGACTCATTTTCTCTTGCTGTAAATTCGTATGAAGAGTCGGTATCCCAAATGGTAATTTCTGCGATTTTACTTTCTTCAATCGTCGCCGAGGGCATGCCCAATATTTTTCTTGGATTAATGGCTAGTGAATTAACCATCACTCGGGGTTCTAGAATTTGCATCATATGTAAGCCACAAGTTTGCAATCCAATCGCCCCAAATTCAGCATAGGTAAACTCCTTCTTCTTTGCTTCTTGATCTAAGGGAACATGATTAGAACAAATGACATCTATCACTCCCGTATTGACACCACGTAGCAAGCTAGAACGATCATTTTTGTCTCTAAGGGGTGGTAATACTTTTCTATTAGCGTCAAATAAGGCTACATCTTCGTCTATTTCTATGAGGTTTTGATAACTGACAGAGGCAAACAAATTTGCTGATTTCGAAGCCTTAATTTTAGCGACTCCTTCCTTGCTAGAAATTAAATGTAGGAGCATTTTGCCTCCGGTATATTCGACTAATTGTATGTCCCGATCTATCATAATGGCTTCCGCAACTGAAGGCATTCCTGTCAGGCCTAAAGAAGTACTCACATCTCCTTCATGAATATGAGAATGAGCATAAAAGTTCTCATTGCCCGGATGATGGATTATTAAGCCATCAAAACTTCTGGAATACTGCAATGCTCGAGAAATCATTCCATCTTCTTGAATGGAGTTTAATCCATCAGAAAATCCTACTGCTCCGGCTTGGTTCATATCAATCATTTCAGATAAGTCCTTTCCAAGTAAATGCTGTGTTAAGGCACCAATTGTATGGCAAGTAACGGCATGATCTGACTCCTTAGTTTGAACATATTTTACAAGCGAAGTACTATCTATTGGCGTATGCTTATTGGTCATCAGACAAACTTGAGTGAAGCCTCCTTTGGCGGCTGAATTCAAGGTCGACCTTATGGTGTCACGATGTTCTTCTCCAGGCTCTCCGGTGATTGCGCCTATGTCTACCCAACCGGGAGATACAAAAAGCTTAGAGCCTTCTATAAGCTTTGCATTGTCATTAGTAATATTTTTTGAAATTTTGGAGATGATTCCCTTTTCAATTAAAACATCATATTGTTTCCCATTATGAGGAGAATCAGAATCTATGATGGTACATTTTTTAATCAATACGTCCATTCAATATCAAGTCTTCCAGAATCGTAGTAATAAAGTTTCAATCGCTAAGAATACAAGCGCTAAAATAATAAACAGTCTCCATAATATCCGTCCCTTATCCTCATGTTGTACTAATTGACTTACATCCGCTTTCAGAAAGTCATCGAAGATTTGATATTTGTCTCCATACTTATCTTTCAATTCAGAAACTGGAACAAAATCAAGAGAAGATTCACGTCGGTCATAATTAAAGGCAAATTTATCAACTATAGTATCGCTTATCATAAGGTTATAAAATCCAGATTCCGAAACCATATCATTGAAATCAATAATCGTGCGTCTTCCTACCCTAGTTTGCCCAGGAATAAATTCTTGAGGTCCACTTACTTTGAAAACCGACTCAGCTCTCAAACTCGAAGTATTGGTTTCTGTAATGTTATCATTCCCAATTGAGTACGCTAATGGTTTTGCAGAATTCCTAGCTAAGGCCATTTTATAGATCATCGGAACAAACACTTCCGCTATTCTTACTAAATCATTATTGTCTGTGCTTAGAGGGGCATTACATACATATAGAATTCCTTTTTCTTTTACATATTTTGAAATATAAGGACTCCCGTCTCTGTAACCCAAAATGGATTCTCCTTCTCGACTCGCAAAATTTGATGAAAGAAAATTACCCGTGGTATTCGGTAATTTCAAATTTTGGTCTACTCTTTCGTACACATTCTCGAATACAAAATCGCTTGTATTTATTTTGAATACATTTCTCTCTTTGTCTTCAAATTGCTCGAAGGCATTGGCTGATAATTTAGATAAAAATTGATTGATGTTCTCTAGGGAACCGATTTTTGATGGAAATAATAATAATTTTCCACCATCCAATACATAGTTTTCTAACTCCGCTGCTAAACCTGAACTTATATTTATAATATCATTAAGCACTATCAAATCAAAAGATGGAAAATCATTGTATTTTATATTGGATAAGGTTTGATTGACTAAGGTGAAATTTGGTAAACCTTGGATAAGAGAATTGACATACTTATTTCCGTTTCCTTCATTGATAGATAGAATCTTTACATCATCATTCAACTGAAAAGAAATTAGATAGGAATCGTCAAATTGGATCGGATAATCCTCAATTTTAATTTCAATATTCTGCCATCCACCCTCCAAAAACACTAAATCGATGGTATCTGTAAGCTTACTATTTCCCGAAATATCAAAGCTTCCAACTGGTTTGGATTGCCCATTTTGGTTTACAAATAGTCGAACCTCACCTTTACTTTCTTCCCCATAATTGGTCAAATTAACCACTAGTTTATTGGGCTGATTTTTCAGCGGAACGGGACTTAAGAACCAGGCACTATCTATACTGACATTATTTTCCTTGATGGATTGGAATGGCATCAATTTTACATCAATGCTGCTGTCAAGTTCAATATTTAAATCTGTGATATTTTTTTGAAAATCTGAGAGCAGATAGACATTATTGTTTCCATTGGCATCTTCAAACATCTGAGATTGTCGATATAAAACTTCAGAAAGTGGGTGCACTTCTGGAGTCAATTCTACTTCTTCGATCGCTACTAATGCATCTTCTTTACTAATCCATCTTTGTTGATTACCTGCTAAATCGTGGGTAATAATCTGAAATTGATCTGCTTCATCGTAAGAATTCACAACTTGTCTTGCCATAGATTTGGCATTATCGATCAATGGAACAGACTCACTTAAAGACTTCATGCTAAATGAATTGTCTAAAAACAAGCTGATATAGTTGTCTCTGTTTTGATCTATCTCTTTGTTGGATAGATAAGGTTGTGCAAAAGCAAATATTATACAGGCTAGAGCAGCTAATCTTGATAACAATACAAGAATATTTCTTAACCTATTTCGATTACTGGTTTCTTCCTTTACCTCCTTTAAAAGCTTAACATTAGAGAAGTAAACCTTCTTAAAACGCTTAAAATAGAAGAGATGAATGAGGATGGGTATCGCCAGTAATAATAAAGCCCACAAAAAATTCGGAAATACGAATTGCATAATGCCGCAAAAATAGTTTAGTTAATAGACTTTGGCTCATCATTTCTATTAAAACTTAAGATTAAACTTAAATATCTTGAAATGACTACAAACAACTCTGAATAACGAATTATTGGAGCCTTGTGGTATAGGAAGCGCCCAACGAATTATTGATCAGCACAAAGAACATATATTAGATCAATATTTCTAACTTTAGATTTACAAAGCAAACTTTATGCGAAATGAATTTCTAGTGATTGCTATCTTCCTAATATTAGGTATTTGTGGACTTGGTTATTTTGTTTCTTTTGGATGGTTTTTTCTATTCTTAATCTTTGGTCCCCCTTTACTGTTGGGATTTTATGATTTTTTTCAAACAAAACAGGCCATTGCTAGAAATTTTCCCTTAATCGGACGAAGTAGATACGTTGCAGAATGGCTTAGACCAAAATTGCAGCAATATTTCATTGAATCTGATACAGATGGCAAACCGTTTTCACGTATCCATAGAAATATAATCTATCAAAGAGCTAAAGGAGAATTAGATACTGCACCTTTTGGGACGCAATTAGATGTCTATGCGGATGGATTTGAATGGATGAACCATAGTATTGCAGCTATAGATCATCATGATATAGAACAAGATCCCAGAATTCTTGTAGGAGGTAAAAATTGTACGCAAAAATATTCTAGCAGTATGCTGAATGTATCTGCTATGAGTTTTGGATCCCTGAGTAGTCGAGCGGTATTATCATTGAATGGAGGAGCCCGCGAAGGTAATTTTGCACACAACACCGGAGAAGGAGGTATATCTTCATACCACCTAGATCCCGGAGGTGATCTTACTTATCAACTCGGGACAGGCTACTTTGGCTCAAGAAAACCGGATGGCAACTTCTCAGATGAATTATTTGCAGAAAAAGCGGCCCTTTCGAGTGTAAAAATGATAGAAATCAAACTATCTCAAGGTGCAAAACCAGGGCATGGCGGAATCTTACCGGCAAAGAAAGTGACGGAGGAAATATCAAAAATTCGGCATGTAGAAATGGGGAAAGATGTAATTAGTCCACCATACCACAAAGCTTTTGACGATCCTACCGGGTTACTAAAATTTGTCAAACGATGCCAAGATTTATCCAATGGAAAACCGGTTGGATTTAAATTGTGCATTGGACTAAGGTCGGAATTTGTAGCTATCTGTAAGGCGATGATAGAAACCGGAATCAAACCAGATTTTATATCTATAGATGGTGGAGAAGGTGGCACAGGGGCTGCACCTTTAGAGTTTAGTAATAGTGTCGGTATGCCATTCGTAGAAGGTTTGGCATTTGCTTATGATGCCTTAGTAGGATTTAATCTTAAAAAGGAGATTTCACTATTTGCCTCAGGTAAGATAGCTTCAGGATTTGACATCTTTAGAGCGGTATCATTAGGTGCAGATGCTTGTAATTCTGCTAGAGCCATGATGATGGCTGTCGGTTGTATACAAGCATTAGAATGCAATAAAAACACCTGTCCGACAGGAGTAGCCACTCAAGATAAAGAACTCATTAGAGGATTGAATGTAGAAAATAAAACAAAACGGGTAGCACGCTATCATAACGAAACCATCAAAGCTTTTATAGAATTAATGGCTGCGGCAGGCATAAGAAATGCAGACGAAATAAATAGAATACATATTTCTCGTAGAGTTGGTCAAAATGAAGTGAGGCGTTTTGATGAAATATACCCCTACATACCAGAATCATGTCTTTTGACTCCAGAATCTGTTCCTGAAGATTGGAAGTCAATTCTTGCAATGGCCGATGCTTCTAGCTTTAAGCCCAAATTTACTGCTGTCTATATAGAAGAAGATTAAAATAGGGCTAATTGACTTAAGTAATTTGTTAACACATTGACATTTATCCTATAGTTTGATAAAACTAATTTACACCCAATTTAAATTTGGTTTTGCTAGTATTGTTAAAATTATTAATGGTAATGTTAAGACCCCTATGTATTTATTGTTAAATTTTTGCTATTTAACATTTTAATTAATAACTTAGCAGCGAATCAAAATTCTATAACTATGAATGTACTTCTACTTACTTTAGGCGTAGTATTATCTGCAGCAGCTGTTACAGCTATCCTTAGCTTTTTTGATGTCATACCAGACTAGAATCAAAAAGTCTAAGCGACTTATAATATACTTCTAACCAGAAAGGAATTCAACACCCGTGAGTTCCTTTTTTTTATTCCTAAAAATCAAATTCGTAGGATTGTTCTAAGCCATCAGTCCCTAACCATTGGACCTCGTTCAAGATCAAAGTTTTTAAAATACTCTCGTTTTTAGTTTGAATTTGATCTGAATACTTATTCTCTTCTATTACTTCCTCTTGACGTAAATTACTATTTTCAAAAAGAACAAAGTCGGTCATATTTCTATCACGGTCAATATGAAAGCTCAATTTTTCAATTCTTCCAAATTCTGAATTTCTATCTTGAGCTTTAATCAATGAATCAATTTTTGTGATAAAATCCTTTTTCGTTAATAACTCCGACTCCTCTTCGAAATTCTCTACCAATACGTCCTCAAAATCCATCTCAGATACAGATTTGTCTTCTTCAGATATATCAGCTCTTTTACTTTTAGAAGACCCTATTATAGTTTCCGTCGACCTTGCGACATTCGGTTGTTGTTCGTCTAATACTGGACTATCTTGTTCTAATTTTCCATCTGGGTGTCCAGCCGTATTAGGACTCGGTATATTATTTACAATAGGATTTGATGATTGATCATCTTGAACCGATAATTTATTTGATTCTTGTTCATTGATCTGGTCTAGTTTTGGAGAAGACTTTGGAAGTGATTCCGTAGCTAAATCTTTAGCTGATTCGTATTTAAGTACACCTTTTTCAGATCCTTGACTGTCAAATGCTTCATTTTCTGCTAGTACTTTGTCCGTTAATTCTCTTTCTTCTAAGTCATTTTTCTTAGTGTTAGAAAGGGATGTTTTATTTACTCCTATGTTTTTATTTTTGTCATCTTTGGAGGAATTATCTGAGATAGTCGTTTTTTGATCCTGTTTTACATTTTTTAGAGTTTGAGAGTAATTATCCCCTGCTTCCGCTTTCTCTGTTATTTCCTCTGCTACAATTGCATCTGATTCGGCAAACTCTATTCCGGCTTTGTCCCTTGTGGTTTCATTTGAGTTTGTTTGACTGACGCCAATATCAGAATTCGCTTCTCTCTTCAAATTCTTATTTTGGGAGATTGCTCTATTACTTTCTGCAGTACTCATAATTGGAGTATTAGATTGAATACCCCACCAACTAATTGCAGCCACCAGAATCAAAAGCGTAGAGGCCATACCAATAAGCCAAAACTTACTTTGGGAATTTTTGACTTTTGTGGATTTTAGACTTGATTGATTTTGATCTTTTATACTTGCATAGCCCTCTAGTGACTCAAAGAGGAATGGGTCATCTAATGCCATTTTCTCTAAATCATGCCTATTCTCTTTTGAGATAGTGCCTTCCTTATATTGGCGAAGCAGTTCTAACTTATATGTTTCAGAAATATTCATTTTGTCTTTATGCACTTCTTTAAGTTTCTTCTCCCATTTTGAATGAAAGATCTAATTTGACTCCATGTCCAATTTCTAGCATTAGCAATTTCTTGATATGACAATTTACTAAAGTAGAAATCTTCGATACATACTTTTTGATTATCAACTAATTGATCAATACACTTTCTCAATCTCTGATGATCCTCTATTTCATTTACTTCATTATTAGGATGAAAATATTCCTCGGAATACACAATGTTCATTTGATTTATCTTTCCCTCTTTCCATTTTTCCTTTCTTATTTTACCTAAGCAATGGTTCTTTGTCAATACAAATAGCCAAGATTTGATGTTATCTATCTTATGTAATTTAATTTTATCTAAGAATAAATGATAGATATCCATATGTGCATCATTGGCATCCTCAACATTTAGATATTTGAGACATACTCCATAGATAAGATCGGAATAGCGATTAAATAAAATACTTGCCGCATCAGGCTTTGATTCCTGCTTTGCAAGCTCCATAAGCTTGACATCATCATAGTCTATATGTTTTTTGGACAACCGCATATTATTACTACAAAGTAAGACTTAAATTTAGCTATGGCTGAATGCACCTATCATTCAAAAAAGATTAAAATGAAATTAAATTTAGAACATTTATGCATTTTACTAAAATTATGCATCCTATAGGAGAACTAAATAAAATTAATATGAAAAATAAATTCAAATTCTTAGGTGTGCTTATTGCATTTTCAGTATTTACCATCTCTTGTAACCAACATTCTACAAAAGATTATAGTTCATCCACAGAACAAAAGGTTATACCAAAATCTCCACAAGGAGTTATTGATATACAAGAAGAAGTTATTAATAAACAAGAAGATAAATTTATACTAAGGGAAGAAGTATTAGAAGCAGAGGAGGAACCGCAGATGGAAAGTCTAAATTATAATCTAAATAAAGCTTATAATCATTATCCGCATCCTCCAATAAATAAGGCTCCTGAAATCACTGAGTCTTATGCAAATATCAAGGAAAACAAATTCAAAGTTTCTACGGAAGAACCCTTGTCTACATTTTCTTTAGACGTTGATCGTGCATCTTATAGCAATGTCAGAAGGATGCTCCTGGATGGTGTAAAACCTGATCCAAATGCCGTTCGGATTGAGGAAATGATAAACTATTTTAATTACAATTACGATACTCCAAAAGGAAAACATCCTATTCAAGTGAATCATGAGTTGACTACCTGTCCTTGGAACGCCCAACATCAAATCTTACACTTAGGCATACAAGCGACAGAACTTGATCAGGATGAGTTACCTTCTTCGAATATTGTGTTTTTAATGGATGTATCAGGGAGCATGAATCAATCCAACAAACTCCCCCTTGTAAAATCTTCATTCAAACTCTTACTTAGTCAACTGAAGCCAACCGATCGAGTTGCGATAGTAACCTACGCCGGAAATGCTGGCATCGCTTTAGAGTCAACAGAAATCTCAGAAAAGAAAAAGATTCTTAAGGCCCTAGAATCCTTACAGTCTGGTGGCAGCACAGCCGGAGCTCAAGGAATAAAAAGTGCTTATGCAATTGCAGAAGAAAATTTTATCGAAGATGGAAACAATAGGATTATTTTAGCTACTGATGGTGATTTTAATGTAGGAATCAACTCCCCAGATAAACTTAAAAATTTGATTGAAAAGAAAAGAAAGTCTGGGGTATATCTTTCTGTACTTGGATTTGGCACTGGAAATTATAAGGATCATCAGATGCAAGTATTAGCCGATGCTGGAAATGGAAACCATAGCTATATAGACAACTTAAAAGAGGCACAAAAAATTCTCATCAAGGAATTTGGCGGCACACTTTTTACGGTGGCTAAGGATGTAAAGATTCAGATTGAATTTAATCCTTCCTATGTGGGAGCATATAGACTCATTGGGTATGAAAACAGGCTGCTTAATAAAGAAGATTTTAATGATGACACAAAAGATGCCGGTGAGATAGGAATTGGACATAGCATGACTGCGATATATGAGATCGTACCAACGGGTGTGAGCAGTAATCTTGTGGGATCAGTAGATGCTTTGAAATATCAAAATGAAGAAGCACCCATCTCACGTAATAAAAATAATGAATTAGCTACTATAAAATTTAGATATAAAAATCCTAAAGAAAATACAAGTATTAAATTTGAGAACATAGTTTCTGCAGAGATGACATCTTTTAGTAAAACAAATGAAAATGTAAGATTCGCATTGGCGGTTGCTAATTTTGGGATGCATTTAAGAGATAGCAACTATTTACAGGATAGTAATTTAGATGATGTAATTAAACTTGCTAATGACTCAAAAGGAATAGACAATGAAGGCGAGAAAGCAGAATGCATTCAACTCATTAAGTTGTTTAAACAATTAATAGAAATAGGAGAAGAATGAATGAACAGCTCGAATTATTGAGCGTGTCGAATTATAGACAGAAGACAACTTTATCTTCTGTCTTTTTTAGTTCATAATAATCCATCTTACTCCAAAGCGAAATTTAAAATCCCATTGCGGAACATTTTCTATTTGGAAATTTACTTGTCGATTAATCAGATAAGTGGCATTTTCTGCGAGGAAGAATACTCTGAAATTTTGAATTTTCATGTTGATAAAGAAATCCAAATTATGAAAGTCCGGCATATCAATATCAGACGGATAGAATATGGTGGTCAATGGCATATATGCGATGCTACCACGCTGATTATAAAACTGAGAGTAGCTAGCTCCTATATTCGCTTTTAGGTTCTTATTGAATAAATTTAATTTATAAAACAGTTTGTGTTTACTTAATAAATTAGGTAAGTTTTGAATATTTTTATCGAAGCCTTGAAAATGAACAATATGATCACTTTGAATCCTACCTAAACTTATCGATTGTTTGACAGTGATTCTTAAAGAATTAATGTTTTCATCAGTCTGAAATGGGCTGGCTGTCTGATCATAAAATATTCCATCATTTATAGTGGATGCTACAAAAGACAAGGAAGTAGAAGTTTTAGGTATTACAAATGATGCGTAAATATTACTTTCTAAGATACTATTGAATGCATTATTCCATACCGGTATCTGACTAACGAGTATAAAGCGATCAATTACATTAGATTTCCATTGCTTAATTTGGAATCCACCATGAAATTCAAACCATTTTTTTGCATTGATACTTAGATATGAATTTAGCAAGAAATTTTCAGTCGCATCGAGTAAGCCTATTTTACCTATACCCGTCAAACTGATATTTTTTAGAGATGCAGAAACATTCCCATTTAATGATAAGTCATTATAGTTTTCATTATATCCATCCGAAATATACGACATATATTGATGGCCTAACCCAACAGAAAGATCAACATACTTACTCTTTTTTGAAAGCATAGCCGTATTCTCAACGAGGTCATTCTGAAAACTGCTTCTTAAGCCTCTATTCTCTACATATTGATTACCATAAAAAAGGATATCCTTATCACTACTTACGTTTGCATCTGAATAACGGAAGAAAAAATTCTGATATCGTATTCTATGAAAAAAGTTGAAATCTGAAATTTTTCCAAAATAGTTGTCAAGCACGATTTGGTATTGCTCGTTTCTACTGTCAGCATCTGATATGTTTACAGCTGCCTCTGTACGAATATTAGCTAGTCCAGCATTTTCAGATAATTGATCGATAAATGTAGCCCCTCCATTGTATTCTTCATTAAAATTATTAGAAATAAAACTTAAAAAGGTTTGATGACTTTTTTTAGGGTTTTTAATCCATAGACCTACATTAAAAGAAGTTGCTTTAGTTGCCTGAGATTGATAATCTCCGCTATTCGAAACTCTCCAATAATCTAAACTAAGATTTACCGCCTCTTTAAATTCGGTACTAAATCGAGCCTTTACAAAAAATTCATTTTGACTCCCCATTGGACTAAAGAAGAGATCATTGAAAGGTCTTTCTAATTGATAATATCTAAAATCACTTACGCTACTTCTTAAGGAGTAATAATTGTCATTATGGGTATTTGTGAAAATATTATCATTCGGCAAATTTACTAAGCCTATCTTGTGGCTACTGGCAGGATTCCCGAGTGTGAGGTTGAAATCTTCGAATTGCCGTAGCAGATCATAATCTTCTAAAAACACTAATGTAGTGTCAGTAAATGGCTTCACATTTTCTGGATTATCTAAATAAAAATAGGAAAGATTTATGGTATCAAAACGTTCACTTGATTCCAAGCCCAGCACATTATTTATTTCTGTACTATCATTTTCTATAATTGTAGAATCTAACTCTGTTTGCCCTAACAAGCAGGTACTACAGAAAATTAGAAGTATTGCTATTCTTACAAGATAATACGCTTTTCTAATGGCACTTATATTTTTACGAATAACTTAGAGAAGCTTTTAGTTCCTTCCATTACATGGAGTGTATACATTCCAGATTGAAGGCTATTTGTGGATATAGTATGAATGTGCTCATTCGATAACGAAGAGAATAGTACTCTACCCATCATATCAATAAGCTTCAACTCCTTATAATTTTTATTAAACGTATTTACGCTGATTAAGTCCATTGCTGGATTAGGAAAAATAGTGAAATCAAGCTGTGGAGATTGAATACTTTGATTTGCAGTCACAGCCTCTGGACCTTTGACAACAAATAGCCCTTCTTGCATATCAGAGACTAAAATATTTCCAGATGGTAACAAAGGATATACACCCCAAGCACCTTCATATGTATTTGAATGAGGTATTTCAGTAGTACTATATTCAAGGATTCTTATAGGAGATGAAGGATCTGAAATATCATAGACCTGAAGACCGTCATAATAATATGAAGCATATAAATAGTCTCCAGCTACAACTTGATTATGGGGTATGCTAAAAGATGAGGTGGAGCCCGCATCTATGGTATCCACTACCGTAATATCTGGTAATGAAGTGACATCTAATACTTTCATGTCCATTCCATGTGTTTCGTCGGCCATATAATAATAATCCCCTCCGGTACTTAACCAACCTGAATGATTATAGCCTGCTTGAGGGTATTCAGAAGAAGTAAGATTAGCTAATAAAATTGGATTCATTGGATCATTAAAATCGGCAATATTAAAACCTGTAGGTCCACAATTTAGATACGCAATTCCATCTCGTACATAGGCATCATGTACCTGAGAAAAAGGAACGCCATCTATTGAGTTTATACTATTTACAACAATCGGGTTTATTGGATCAGTGAGGTCAAAAACTCTTAGCGGCACAAAATTATTTACAGGATCTGACCCACCAGTTATGCAACCATATAATAAAGCTTGAGCTGTATCTATGAAAATGTTGTGAGCCCTGTAAATCAATGCATTATCATCAAATACTACTTCTATAGATTCTGGTAGATTAGAGAGATCTATAATTTGTAAAGTGGAATTAGCGCCTTCGTCTGCCACTGCATATAAATAGTCCTTATAATCATGATAATCTCGATGTATAATTTGTGGATTAGAAACAGCACCTGCTACAAAAAATAGCTCCTCTATATTACTAGGATTTGTAACATCTATAATATGAGTGCCTAATGTAGATCCAATAATGGCATATTCATTCTCATTTTTAGCATATCCCCAAATTTCATTATATGCATTATCAAAGGTAAAAGATCCCGGAATCGTATCTACTTTCCAGTGTGATAATAATTCTGCTTGATCTACATTTTGACTTTTGATGCTGAAAGGAAGCACAATTAGACAATAAACTATAATCCCAGCAACATGCCCATATCTATTAAAATTCATATTTTATTAATTTATATTTGTAAAATTACTGAATATTAATCACTTACCTGCAAGTAAATTTTTTAACTACAATAATCCTCTAAAAATTGGATTTGGCTGTTATTTTAATAAAAAATAGTCGACGATTTAAACATGTAGTCAACGCTTAAATTAAGTTCGAACTTACTCTAAATCAATTATTTGCAGTAATTTGTGTGATTAGAGTAGCGGGATCTATGCAATCGACATTATATTTAATAAAAATATAGATTTCAGGACATAATTCCTTGTATTATTAGGCTTCAATGCATACTTTTGCAGTCCAAATTAATTTTATGCTAATTATTGATGTAAAGTCAGACGAATCGATTGATAGAGCTCTTAAGCGTTATAAGAGAAAATTTCAACGTACCAGAGTATTAAAAGAACTCAGACGTAGAAAGAACTTTACGAAACCTTCTGTAGAAAGAAGAAATGAGGTTCTAAATGCAGTATATAGACAAAAACTATACGGTAATAAATAAATTGACCTTCATACCAAGAGGGGGATGCAAATTGACCTTTGCATCCCTTTTTTTATTGGTAATCTATCTTTAAAGTATTATTCTATAACTATAGCTATCCTTCTTAGCTTTTTCCCCTTCTTTCTTTTGACTTATAGGTTTCTTAGATTTCTCTATTGTGTATTGAAAACTTTTAGTGGCACCCAGTTTAGAAGGGTTTTTTAGATTATTAGCTTTCGTACTAGCTATCTTAGGAACGACTGCTTTAGAATTCACTTTTGGAATCTTAAATTGTATTCTAACAGTTTTGTGAAATCTAACTCGCATTTTTCGAGGGCCTTTAGGGACCTCGTATTTAGCCAACATCATGATTCTTTGAGCTTCTCTATCACATCCATGTCCAATTCCTGAAACTACTTTAGAACTCGTTACATCTCCTTTGTAATCAATGTCAATTTTAAGAACTACAACTCCTTCCACCTTTTCTTTGAGAGCAACTGTGGGATATTTCAATTCTTTCTTTACAAACTTTCGAAACTCTGTATTTCCACCCTTAAAGAAAGGCTGTTTGACAAAATGCTGGTCTTTTTTTTGTTTTTGCATACTTAATCCTCAAATTTAAGCCAATTAACATGACTGTGAAGATATTTAAACGTATAAAGATTAGTGGATAGCAAAAATAAACGAGCATTAGTAATTTCGGGAGGAGGTTGTAAAGGTGCATTCGCCGGAGGATTTCTAGAACATGTAATTCATAATGAAAAAATCAGTTATGACATTTTACTAGGCACCTCTACCGGTAGTCTTCTAATTCCCCATATAGCCATTGGCAAAATTGAGAAAATTAAACATCTCTATACTTCTATAAGAATGGATGACATTTATAATACTAACCCATTCAAAATTAAAAAGAACAAAGATGGTACTATAGAGAGCTCACTGAGTCATATCAACTCGCTCAGAAGGTTCCTAAAAGGCAAAAAGACCTTTGGCGAAAGTATTAAGTTAAAGCGGCTCATATCTGAATGTTTTACGGAAGATGATTATAATATTGCGAAAAATACTGGAAAACAAGTAATAGCCACGGTTGCTAATTTGAGTATTGGACACATGGAATACAAATTCTTGCATGATTGTACTTACCAAGATTATGTGGATTGGATGTGGGCATCTACTAGTTTTGTTCCTTTTATGAGCTTAGTTAAGAAAAACGGATATGAGTACGCAGATGGTGGTTTTGGGAACTATCTTCCAATCGAAGAAGCTGTCAACCTAGGAGCGAATGTTATAGACGCTATAATACTAGTCCCAAAAACTCATAGTTATACCAAAACACCTGAAAGTAAAAATGTATTTGAAGTATTTGTAAACACAATCAAATTCATGCTAAAACATATTGCTAAACATGACTTAACCATTGGTTACCTAGAAAGTATTTACAATAAAGACGTAAAAGTCAATTTCTACTTTACACCATATGAACTAACAAAATATTCATTCTATTTTGATCCAATCCAAATGTCCGATTGGTGGGATGACGGCTATCATTATGCTAAACAAGTTTTTAAACCCTAGACAGTCTTCTCACTATATTATAAGAAATCTAGTTCCATTATAATCTTCTATCATACCTTGATTGAGACATTCAAACTAGCTGTTATATAATGGTTACAATTATATAATGGTAGAGGTCAACAAATCTGAATAATTTTATAAGTTAGAACTAAGCAATTTATGACTCCTAAATTCCCCCAACAGTTAATAACCAAGATTAGGCCCGATGCTTACCATTGATCCAATTATAATTCGACATCTAGATTTTCTATATATATATCATTCTATCCCCACACCACTTTAAATTTAAATTTCAATAGTCATTGCTTGATTTTGAAGACTATTTTTCAGATAAGAGTAATCGAGTAGGAGAAACGAGCAATGATAAATTCATTGGTCGTTTCGTCCTCTCACACCACCCAGCGTACGCCTTACGTACTGGGCGGTTTCATTAATTTTGAACAATAATGAGAATACATAT